>Ga0182030_10002318_pt1 | contig 40268 bp, 33 predicted proteins | sample 812S3MmetaG_FD_121299 | JGI IMG/M metagenome (GOLD analysis project Ga0182030, IMG submission 121299) | Permafrost microbial communities from Stordalen Mire, Sweden - 812S3M metaG (Illumina Assembly) | ecosystem: Environmental > Terrestrial > Soil > Wetlands > Permafrost | place: Sweden...
AGCATCAACTGCCGAAGATGGGTCACGGTAAACCTCCTGTGACCCGAGGCTTACACAGCCAATAATGCCCGGGGACAACCCATGCAGCAGCGTCCGTCGCGCCAGCGACTTAGTTCAAACGCCCTTTCGTCCAACAATGAGCTATTTCCCGACCCAGGCCGCCCCTTCCCGCAACGTGATCCAGCGCACTGCCAACTGTACCCCCGGATGAGATAAAAGAGACGTACTCTCTTTGCCTTAAACTCGATTTGAGTGCATCGATCCCCTCCCAGGAAAGTGAGAAGACTTGTGACCCCTGAAGCTGCCATTGGCACTTTTGTCGATTTTCAGGCGAGTTGGGCGGATTTTGACCTGCCTGCCGCGGTGAGTGAAGTGCTCAGCGCCGCGCCCCTGGTGCAATCGCCGGAGACGCGGGAGCAACTCATGGACTGGGCGCTCGGCCGCTCCTCGGGCGACACCGACTGGACGCTGGGCAATCGCGACGATCACGGGCAATACGAGGCCGTCTTCCAGGCGCCGGGCGCGGGCCGCATCGTCGAGGCGGTCATTACCAAGGCCCGCAACGGCCTGGCCATCAATTTTCCCGATCCCGCCATGCGCCGCCGCGATCCGGACGCCATGGTCATCGGCGACAATCTGCCCACCGACAAGCCCACCTATGAGCAGCGCTTTGGCGAGAGCTTCGAGCAGACCCGCCGCCAAACCCTCGACTGGCTCAAAACCCAGGAGCTGGTCGCCATGCCGTTCTATGCCGGCACGGATGCGCTGGGTTATGGTTCTCTGCTCATCGTTCCCCGCCAGGCAGCCTTTTTTGCCGCCGCGCTTGCCGACCTTCAAGGCATGATCCCGCGCTCGAAGGTTTCAGCCGGCTTCAAGGTCACCGGCGGGGTTCTCTTTGTTGCGCCGCCCTTCCGCCATACGCACTTCGGCGGGCGGCAGGTGGTCGTCCACGAGCGCACAGCCACCCATCAGGAGATCTTTGCCTACAACCTCTACCCCGGCCCCAGCGCCAAAAAGGGCGTCTACTCCATGCTGCTTGACATTGGCGAGCGCGAGGGCTGGACCACCAACCACTGCGCCGCCGTAGCTGTGGTCACGCCCTATGAAAATCAGCTCATCCTCATGCACGAGGGCGCCAGCGGCGGCGGCAAAAGCGAAATGACGGAGCACATTCACCGCATGGAAGATGGCCGCCTGCTCATCGGCACCAACGTCGTGAGCAAAGAGCTGCGCACACTGAATCTGCCCGAAGCCTGCCACCTGCGCCCCATCGCCGACGACATGGCCTGCGCCCATCCCAAATACCAGGGCAGCAGCGGCCGCCTCACCGTTGCCGACGCCGAAAACGGCTGGTTTGTCCGCGTGGATCATATTCACAGCTACGGAACCGCGCCCAATCTTGAGCGCCTCTGCATCGACCCGCCCGAGCCCCTCATCTTTCTCAACCACTACATCGTTCCCGGCGGCACCTGCCTCACCTGGGAACATGTCGAGGACGCCCCCGGCAAGCTCTGTCCCAATCCCCGCGTCATCCTGCCCCGTCGCATGTTAGAAGACATTCTCGACGGCCCCCAGCGCGTCGACGTCCGCAGCTTTGGCGTGCGCTGCCCGCCCACGCATCGCGACAGCCAGCTCTACGGCATTCTCGCCATGATTCATGTGCTAAGCCCGGCGCTGGCCTGGCTCTGGAGGCTGGTTGCCCCGCGCGGCCACGCCAACCCCAGCATCCAAACGCAGCACAGTCTTGAAATGCAGTCCGAGGGCGTCGGTTCCTATTGGGCCTTTGCCACTGGACGTCGCGTAGACCAGGCCAACCTGCTGCTCCGCCAGATTGTGGCCACGCCTGAAACTCGCTACGTCCTGCTGCCCAACCAGCACATCGGAGCCTGGAAGGTGGGCTTCATGGCCGAGTGGATCGCCCGCGAGTATCTTGCCCGGCGCGGCAGCGCGAAGTTTGCCCGCGAGCAGGTGCGCGAGGCGCCATTCCCGCTGCTCGGCTACATTCCCCACCAGTTGCGCGTCGAGGGCTCCATGATTCCGCGCGTATTCCTGGCCGTCGAAGAACAGATCCAGGGCGGAATGGATGTCTACGAAGAGGGCGCGCGCCAGTGGCGCGAATTCTTCGCCAAAGAGCTCAAGCAGTTCCTCGTCCCCGAACTCGACCCCCTCGGCAAAAAGATCGTAGAAGCCTGCCTCGACGGCGCACACCAGGAAGACTACCGCCGCCTGATCCCCCATCCCATGTTTCGCGACGACGGCGCGTAGCCGAATAGGCCGGTGTGCCCCCTCCCAAGCCGCCGGCCAATCGCAAGTTGAACCCTTCGCTCAACACCGCGGCGTTTCTCGGGACTTCTCCGGCTGTGACGTTCCTGTTTGCTCGCTATCTGGAAAAAACAGATGCTGCCAGAATGCATCAAAGAGCGCATGTGGACCATGATTCTGCTCGTCGCTTCGAATATCTTCATGACCTTCGCTTGCTACGCCCCAATCCATGAACGCATCATCGTGAATTTCGATGGCCTGTTGATCGTGCCAGATTCGTCGCGCTCACAGGGTTGAACCAAACAGTGATGCTTCGCAAAAGCTCCATCTGGCCCGATTTGCACGGCATATCCACTACTAGCAACCTCTATATGCTCGGCATTCTGAAGCTTCTCGTTAGACTAAGAAGCATGATGCTTTTCGCACCCCGCGCTCTCGCAGCGCCGCTCGTCCCGTCTAACTATACGAGGGGCGAATAATGGCAACTTCCACGCTGCGTGCGCCCACTGCCACTCGTTCCAGATTCAAAACCGTTCTCTGGACCTTCCTTGGTATCACCGCGCTCTTTGTCTTCATCACTTCAGAAGTTCTTCTCGTCACCGATTACCCCATGTACCACGCCTACCGTCTGCAGGTCATCGCCGACCGTCATCTCCTCATCCCGCATACACTCGCCGGAATCTTCGCGCTCTTGATCGGCCCCATCAATTTCTCCTCGCGGATCCGCCAGCAGCACCTCAAACTCCATCGCGTGCTCGGCCGCATCTACGTCATCTCAGTCTTTATCGGCGCCGCTACCGGAGTCGCCCTCGCCAACGGCCGCCCGGGCTTCCCCGGAACCTGCGGGCAGGCCGCAGCCTGGGTCGTCTGTACCACCGCCGCCTTCCTCACCGCGCGTAACCGGCAAATCGTCCAACATCGTCAGTGGATGATCCGTTCCTACGCCGTCACCTTTACGTTCGTCTCCAGCCGTGTGCTCAACCTCTGGCCACGTTACTGGAGCCACCTCGGCGACTCCCTCTCTGCCGTCGGCGTCATCGCCTTCACTCTTGTCTCGCTGCTTATCGTGGATCTTGGCCTCAACTGGCGCGAGCTCACCACGCGTCGTGACTGATGGTCACCTCCAGCGCCCGCCTTACTTCCACCGCCCAACACACAACCGTCCCGGCCGCCAATGCTCCACCGTCACCGCCTCCCGCGGAACCTCAGCCGCCGTCAGCAACTGCGCCCAGTCCTCTTCCCGGAAGGCCCGCCGAAAAGAAGCCGGCCCATCATGCCGCACAAACCGGTGCCATCCAGCGATCCTCTCCACCCACCCAAACATCCGGCAACTCCACTCCGACCGTTCCAAATCATTGATAAACCAGCCTACCTGCGCAGTGGCTTCCATCCACCGAAGCAGCGCGATGATCTCCTCATCCTCCAGGTGATGTGCCATCAGCGAACTCACGACGATATCCACCGGCTTCTCCGACCGATACACCAGAGCATCGCAGGTCACCCACGCGATATCGAGCTCCTTCGGCGTGGATTCCGCTGCCGCACGCGCCGCATAAGGATTCAAGTCGATCCCCGTCAACTGCACTGCAATGCCGTGCCTTCGCGCCCAACCAGCGATCTGCCGCAGCAGATCGCCGCCGCCACAGCCCACATCGACGATGTGCACCGGATCACCCGACCCATGCGGTAGCCGCTTCAGCCAGGCCAGCGTCGGGCGATATCCCAGCAGCCAGCGGTTGATCTGCTCCAGGCTGCGCAGGCAGCCATGGAAGTCCCCGTAGCTACAGGCACCATCCATCAGCTCTGGCAGATCGCGCGGAGAAACCCGCAGCTTGAATTGAATCTCCGCATTAGATCCCATGGAAGCGAATTGTCTCCGCAATGGGGTTCAGGTATGCCGTAGTCATGCGCAATAGGTCCTCAGCTCGAATTATAGAGATAGACGTCGCGTGGGTCTCTTGGGGAAGCGGGACCGCGAAGAGGCGATGTTGCAGGCCAATCAATGATCTGATTGGCCAATTTGGCGATCTTACCAGTGCTCCGGTAACAGTCTTTCCGGCGCAAAAGATCGGACACTGCGGGCTGAGGCTCACCATCATCACCAGCGCTCCGTCAAACCCCTAGGCCGTCCTGTGGGTTTCAAACTGCACCACTACCCAGCCGCAGCATTGGTCATGCAATGCCCATGTGAGCGATATACTTTAAGTACCGGATCCGAAAAGGAGATTCCTGTTACAACATCCACTTTGAATCGGATTCCTGTCCAAGATGAAGTTCTCATCCTCGGCGGTGGAGTGGCAGGCTGTGCCGCTTCTATCGCGCTCGCCCGCAAGGGACGGCACGTTACGTTGATCGAACGCGAGCCCGCCCCGCGCCATAAGGTCTGCGGAGAGTTCCTGAGCGGTGAGGCTCTTGAGGACTTGCACGCGCTCGGTATCGACGTGAACTCGCTTGGAGCCGTGCCTATCGACTACGTTCGACTGGCCGCTGCCAGACGCGCCGCAGAGGCCCCCTTGCCATTCTCCGCAGCGTCGCTGACGCGCAAGGCGCTTGATACAGCGCTCATCGCCGAGGCCATCGCCGCAGGAGTCCACGTAGAGCGCGGTCGCAGCGTGCAGGCGCTCGCGCGTACGGCGCCCAATGTCTGGCAAGCTACGCTCGACGACGGCGCCACCCGTGAAGCTCCAACGGTCTTTCTCGCCACAGGCAAGCACGATCTCCGCGGCCACACGCGTCCGGCTGACCCGCAGCGATGGGTTGCCTTCAAGATGTATTTTCGCCTGGCGCCCGCGCAGGCCTCTGAGCTCGCGCGCGCCTCTGAGCTCATGCTCTATCCAGGAGGCTATGGTGGTATTCAGCCGGTTGAAGGCGGCATTGCAAACTTTTGCTGCGTGGTGCAACAACGGTATCTCGCGCGTGTGGGTCATCGCTGGGAGGACTTCATCGCGAAGGTGCAGCAGGACTGTCCACACCTCGCGATGAGGCTTGCAGGTGCGGAGCCATTGCTCGCCAAGCCGATCGCCATCACTCATATCCCGTATGGTTACATCCGCCCCACAACCGAGAATGGGCTCTACTGCATTGGCGATCAGGCAGCTGTCATCCCCTCGTTCACCGGCGATGGCATATCCATCGCGCTGCATACTGCGCGTTGTGCCGTCGCTGCCTATCTGGCGGGAGAGCCGGCGCCGCTCTTCCAGGCTAAACTGCGGTCCTCGCTGCTGGCACAGATGCGCCTTGCCGAGTTCGCCGCCGATGGCTTGAACAACGCACTCGCGCGCGCTGTGTTACCGTTCTGCCTCAGGGTCTGGCCCGGTGTGATGCGCGTGACTGCAAAGCTGACACGCGTCGCCCAGCACGCTGCTGTTGCTCCCATGCCGTCGCCAGCTGAAATCTAGGGTACTTTCAACTCAAGTGTTAACGGAAACCACCGTGCCCCATCCATTGTGCGTCCTTTGCACAATGGGTGGGAGAGCACAGAAGCCACGGCGCACAGTAACCAGTTAGATCGAAAAGGCTCTAGACGCGCCAAAAACCACTCTCAGCAGTCAAAGCACTATGGGAGAGATGCAATGAAATCTTTCGCAGTCTTCGCCCTCGCTGCCGTGTTCGCCCCAGCCGCACTCGCCCAGCATCAGACCTTCGTCGTCAATCCCGATGCCAGCGAGGTCAAGATAACGCTCAACACCACCCACGAGATCGTCAACGGCGCCTTTCATCTCCAATCCGGATCGATCGAGTTTGACCACGGCGATCCTAAGATGCGGGGTTCGGTGGTCGTCCTCGCCGGAAGCGGCAAGACCGGCAATGACAGCCGCGACAAAAAGATGAACAAGGACATCCTGAAGGTCGAACAGTACGCAACGGTTTCCTTTGAGCCGAAGACCTATACCGGCGACCTAGCTCTTTCAGGCGACTCGAACCTCCAGGTAACTGGTATCTTCACACTCCTCGGCACGCCTCACCAGATCACCATCCCCATCCTTGTCCATCTTGAAGGTACAACTGCAACGGCCAAAGCTCACTTTGTCGTACCGTACGTTGGTTGGGGACTGAAGAATCCAAGCTTTTTGATCTGGAAAGCGGACAACGACGTCGCAATCGACCTCTCTCTTGCTGGCCGGCTTTCAAAATAGTGAACCGCCTTCTTCACACGCAACGAGCCGCTCGTCAGCACGAGGGCTGAAGAGAGTTGAGCTTCCGGCGGCCCTCCCTTGACGCACAACAAACTTCGTGTGCCCCATCCTTCCTGTCATCCTGAGCATCTTGACGCGCATCGGCGCGTTACAGCAAAGGATGAACGGGCAATGTTGCCTCCCGGAGGGAGGCGGGAAGATAGCCCAGGACAAGCGAAGCGCAGTCCTGGGTTGCAGTGCAAGGAAAGCTCAAGCCCCGTAGGGGCGAAAGGAACCGTTCCCATTTTTGGCTGTTCATGAGGAGCAAAGGTTGCCGCGGCGACTGAGTCGAAAGCCTGCTCTGAGCAAGGTCGAAGGGGAACTGCGGCTGCTTTTGCATTTGCGTTTGTCTTTCTCCCGTTACAACCCAATACGGCCCCGTCAGTGTACGAAATGTTGGTGCTGGCCCCTGCGTTCAAGTCAGTAACCGATAATCATTACCGGATGCACCAGGAAGACTACCGCCGCCTCATCCCCCATCCCATGTTCCGCGACGACGGCGCGTAGCCGAAAAGGCCGGTGTGCCCGCTTTCCGGTATCTGCAACAGAGAAGAGGTACGGACCAATTCGCTGGTCCGTACCTCTTCTTGAATGCCTCTTGTTGTATCGGCTTGCTACTGGATAGTGACCGACAGGTTAAGTGGGACTGTTGTCCCGCCACTGGTTACAGTGATGGGTATGCTGTAGGTTCCTGGCGGTGTAGATGATTTGCTTGATCCGCCGCACCCGGCCATTCCGAGCAAACCTGCGGCTGCAAGGCATGTTCCTGCAAGCAGCAAGCACCCCAGCCACGGACTCCCAGCCTTCCTGGTGCGAAGGATGCGCCGCATGAAGCCCAGAGGCAGCAAAATCAGGGCTGCAAATATTCCAGGAAGCACGCCTCCTGCTGGGCCATTGCCGAGGGAAGCTGTAGTCGTTCCAGTCGTCCCAATGGTGAGCGTGGTGGTCAGCGGCGCGCTGGAAGCGACCGTCAAGCTGCTGGGCGCGAAGTTGCAGGTGACCAGGGACGGCAAAGTTCCACAGGCGAAGTTCACTGTGCCTGTGAATCCGCCTGTCGGCGTCAGCGTGATCACCGTAGATCCCGTGGAGCCGCCGACGATGGTGATGGACGAAGGCGATGCGCTCAGCGTGTAGCCAGGCGCGGCGGCCACGATAATATAGTTCGCCGTGGCCACTTGGCTGTTGGAGTCGCCGCTGGCTGCTGCGATGGCTTCGATGGTCTCCGTGGCAGAGACGGTAATTGCGCCGTTGTATAAGGTGGACGACGTGGTCGGCGGGTTTCCGTTGGTGGTGTAGTAAATGGCCGCGCCGGTCGTGGAATCGGTGATGGTCACGCTTTGGGTTGAGGTGTAGGTGCCGGCAGCCGGTGAGAAGACGGGCGTGGCGGCCACCTGCGCCGGGCCGGTTGAGACGACCAGGTTGACGGCCGAGCCGGAATTCACGCTGGTGCCAGCGCTTGGACTCTCGCTGATCACGTTGCCGGATGCGACGGTAGAGCTGCTCGCCATGGTGACTGTGCCAACCACGAGTCCAGCTCCGTTGATGGCTGTTGTTGCGGCTGCCTGGGTGTCGTTAACCACGTTGGGCACAGCCACCTGCGCCGGGCCGGTTGAGACGACCAAGTTGACCGCCGTCGAGGTGCTGGTATTGAAGTTCGCATCGCCGGCGTATTTAGCCGTCAGACTGTCGGTACCCGTGGGAAGCGCAGTGGTGCTCAGCGTGGCCACGCCGCTGGTGAGGGTACCGGTGCCCAGGCTGGTGCTCCCACTGTAGAAGGTGACCGACTCTCCGTTGGTGCTGTTGCCTCCAGAGCTGAACGGGGTCAGGGCTGCGGTTAGCAACACCTGCTGGCCAACCGTTGAACTGGTCGGGTTCGGTGTTAGCGAGAGCGTCGTCGACACACCTTGGCCGTTCAGACTGGTTGTGCCCGACACGCTGGCGGCATAGTTAGAGTCTCCTGGATAGCTTGCCTCCACCAGATGCGCACCAGCGCCGACGGGCGAAATTCCCGTTACGGTCGCCGTTGCCGTCTGCGTCGATTGCTGGTTGAGCACCGTCACCGATCCACCGACTGCGCCACTATTGGCTACTGCCAGGCCTGGCGCGCCGCCCGTGATGAACACTCCAACCGCCAAGGCAGAAGGAGCGTTCCCCGTCGGAGGGCTCGCCTCGACCGTAAACGTCCCGTCGCCTTTGCCTTGAAGGATGGTCACTGTGTTGTCACCCCTGTTGGCCACGGCCAGGTCCGGGATGCCGTCGCCGTTGAAGTCGCCGACTGCGATCGAACTCGGGGAGGAACCTGTCGGTGGGCTCGCCACCTGGTTGAATGTCCCGTTGCCGACGCCCAGCATGATCGTTACGTTGTTGCTGCCGCTATTCGCCAGAGCCAGATCGGCCTTTCCGTCTCTGTTGAAATCAGCCGCCACCATCGATATTGGACTCATTCCAGTTGACGTTACTGACGGCCCAGGCGAGAAGTTTCCGTGTCCATCGTTCTCAAACGTCGAGATAGTCTGGAGGTTCGATGTGCCGGTGATTGCAGTCAAGACGGCAACATCCGCATTGCCGTTTCCGAAAAAGTTTCCTACCGCCACTGCGAGTACAGCAGAGGACTGCGGGATCAGCGTAGGCAATGCAAAAGTTCCGTTCCCGTTGCTTAAAAAGATGCCGATAACCTGATCGTCCGTTCCCGGCGACAGGCCGGCGACGACAAAGTCCTGGTTGCCGTCTCCATTGAAGTCCCCGGTGGCAACTGCCGACACCGATGCCACCCCAAGGCTGAACGGAGCCTCGAGCGTTTCTCCACCGACTCCGTTGCTGAGGATGAGTTGGGCGTTGTTGGTTGAGCTGGCTCCGTTGCTTACCATGAGGATTCCCGCGGGTTGGCCGGTGATAAACGCTGCTGACGCCATGAACTGGTTGTTGCCGTTGGTAACTAGAGTGTAGGCGGGCTGGAACGTGCCATCTCCATTGCCGATCAGGACGCTTACGTAGCCGTTGGACCCCGCCGCAATTTCAGGAATTCCGAAGCCGCCGAAATTTCCCGCTACGACAGACTGCGGCGCGGGTTCCGTCGCTGGCGTCTGGGCGTTTGTCCAGGTCAGTGCTCCTGATTTCCCGGCGACCAGCGGCGCCGTTCCCAGCACAGCGTTGCCATTGCTCGCGTCCAGAAAGGACACGGTTCCGGTCGGCGCGGCAGCCGGGTAGCCGGACCCCGCCACCGTCGCCGTCAATGTGTAGTTGCCTGGGCTCCCACTCTGTGCGATCGAAGTGGTTGTGGAGGCTAGCGCCGGGCCGGTTGAGACGACCAGGTTGACCGCCGAGCCGGAGTTGACGCTTGTGCCCGCGCTTGGGATCTCGCTAATCACGTTACCGGATGCGACGGTGGAGCTGCTCGCTGTGTTGACCGTGCCAACTACGAGCCCAGCTCCGGTGATGGCTGTGGTCGCAGTTGCCTGGGTGTCACCAAGCACGTTGGGCACGGCGGCCTGCGCCGGGCCGGTTGAGACGACCAGGTTGACCGCCGAGCCGAGGTTGACGCCTGCGCCCGCGCTTGGGCTCTCGCTAATCACGTTGCCGGATGCGACGGTGGAGCTGCTCGCTGTGGTGACCGTGCCAACCACGAGTCCAGCTCCGGTGATGGCTGTCTCCGCCGCTGCCTGGGTGTCGCCAACCACGTTGGGCACGGCGGCTTGCGCCGTGCCGGTTGAGACGACCAGATTAACGGTCGAACCGGAATTCACGCTTGTGCCCGCGCTTGGGCTCTCGCTGATGACGTTGCCGGATGCGACGGTGAAGCTGCTCGCCGTGGTAATTGTGCCGACCACGAGTCCAGCCCCGGTAATGGCTGTCTCCGCGGCTGCCTGGGTGTCGCCAACCACGTTGGGTACGGCCACCTGTTGCGCGGCCTCACCGATCGCCAGCTTGGCGATAAAGCCGTCGCTGGAGCCGCCGGCGTTTGCGGGCTGATAAACGCCCGTTGTGGTGGGAAAGTTCGTCGATGACGCGATGCCGGCTACATACACGCCGCCTACGCCGTCGAGCGCAATGCCGAAGCTATAATCCTGCACACTGCCGCCGAGGTAGGTCGAGTACAACAGTTGTGATCCGCCCGGGTTGAGCTTGGTGATAAATGCGTTGATGCCAGCGGGACTGGTATGGCCTGCCGCGTTATTCACGGTCTGGTAAGCGCCCGATGTGGTGGGGAAATTCGCAGAAATCGCGGTGCCCGTCACATAGGCGTCGCCCAGGCCGTCCACGGCGATCGCTTCGGCGGTATCTCCCGAGCCGCTGTTCGAGCAGTCACTGCCGCAGGTTTGGGGCGGATAGCCGGTGCCGCCCAGGAAAGTGGAGTACACAAGGCCGGTACCGGCCGAATTGACCTCGGTAACAAATCCGGTTGGAGCGTCATTGGCGTAGGCAGGGTTAGTGGGCTGATATGCGCTCCCCGCCACCGGAAAATTGTTCGACCACGACTGGCCGGTCACGTAAGCGTCGCCCGAGCCGTCCACGGCAATTGCGTAGCCGAAATCGTCGATCGAGCCGCCCAGGAAAGTTGAATACTCGAGCGCCGTGCCGGTGGGGTTGAGCTTGGTCACAAACGCATTGTAAACAGGGACGCTTGCATACGGACCCGCGGCGGCAGCGGCGAAATTCGTGGTCTGAAATGCGCCGTTGGTGATGGGAAAATCCGTCGAAGCCGAGCTCCCGGTCACATAAGCGTCGCCCAAGCTGTCCAGGGCGATGCCGCCGCCCTCAGCGCCATAGGAGGTGCCGCCAAGGTAGGTCGAGTACACCAGGGCTGTGCCGGTGGGGTTGAGCTTGGTGACAAATGCGTTGCGCCACCCGGTTATGGCGTGATTGACAACCTGAAACGCGCCCGAGGTGGTGGGGAAAGTCGTCGAAAAAGTAGTTCCAACCACGTAGGCATCGTCGAAGCTGTCCACGGTAATGGCGGAGCCGGAATCCTGCCCATCGCCGCCGAGGTAGGTCGAGTACACCAGGGCTGTGCCGGTGGCGTTGAGCTTGGTCACAAAGGCGTTTTGAGTTTCACCCGTGGTGGTGTTGTTGACAGTTTGATACGCATTGGGTGTGGTGGGGAAAGTTGTCGACTGCGTAAAGCCGGTCACATAGGCGTCGCCTGAGCCGTCCACGGCAATGGCTTGGCCGACATCGCCAAACTGGGCGTTGTTGTTGGGGGGGGCGCCGCTTCCGCCGAGGTAGGTCGAGTACACCAGCGCCGTGCCGGTTGGGTTGAGCTTGGTGATCGTAATGCATTCGAAGCTGGTGTTGGAGGGCTCGTTGTTCGTCGGCTGAGCTGCCCCGGCTGTCACCGGAAAATTCGTCGAAAAAGTAACGCCGACCAAATAGGCGTTGCCGGAACTGTCCGCGGCAATGCCATAGGCGGCGTCCGCTGAGCTGCCGCCGAGGTAGGTGGAATAAGTGAGCACCGGGTCGATGACAAGCGGTTTTGAATGGTCGTATTGGCCCAGCGTGAAACCAATCGCGTTCTTGGCCAGCAACGCGAACTGCCCGTCAACCGGCTGGCGCAGGCCGTCCTTTACTTGATAGATGACCGGCTTGTGAAACGCGATCTGGCCGTTGGCTGCTGAGACGGTCAGGTCTCCATCGGCAGTCAGATCGAGCTTTTTGGCTCCCGCAAATTGGAGCCGGATGGGCTTGGGATTGGCCCCCGGCGCAACCACGAAGTCGTATTCCAACTGCCGCTGGTTGCCGTAATAGACCAGATCGATGCCGGGATAGACGCCCGCGTACTTGACCTTGGCGTAAGTTGGCACGCCCGTGTGCCATTGGGCCGGGTCATTGCCGATGAAGTAGTTGGCGGTGCCGGGGAGCGGATCGATACCTGTGACTCGCATTGCGCGATTGGCGCCCGCCAGCTCCATCCGAACCACATCGGTCTTCCTGGCAGGGCGCGCCGAAGCGGGCTTGAGGCCTTTTCCGGCGGAAATGCCGGACTTCGCGCTGGAAAGCTCCGGTTTAGTCAGTGCCAATACCGCGGACGAATCCGTGAGAAACAGCGAGTAACCCCTGCCGTTGGAAAGAAACTTCACAGTCTTATCGGCCTGACCTTGATTGGCCTCGAAACTGAGCGGGATTTTTCCGTAGTTTTGGGCAGCCTGCGCTTTTTTCGCCGCCGGGTTGTCCACTGCTTGAGATGCCTGCCCTTCCGCTAAAGACGTGAAGGCTGATGCCGCGATGAGTCCGTACACAAGCAGGACCCGCAGTTGGGAAGATTGAACGCGCAACAACATAACGATCTCCTTTGAACTTCGCACGGTTGACTCGGGAAGGCTCGACGGGTTGGACCCGCTCCTGCACAGTATGCGGCATTCGCACTAAAAATGTGTCAGAAACCAAATTATTGCCTCGGGCAGTGGCGCCCAGAGCGTCAGATCCCCGGAGGTCGGCCAGCGTCATAGATTCCGTTTGCTCTTACTGGCGTTTGTTTCTCTCCGTATATCTCTAATTCACCGGCAAAGGTACCTGCCCGCGCCGCCGTTTTCCATCCCAGTTGACAATCGCGCTCGCTTGATTTACTTTGCAATACAAAGCGAGATCGCCATGAACGATCTGAATAAAGCCCTGGGCGACATCAGCAGCATTCGCAGGCAAGTGGCCCACAGCACCGAGTTTCGCGGCTACGGCCCAGCCACGCTTGCGGGTACGGGCATTCTGGCCATTGCGGCCGCCGGGGCGCAGGCGCTGTGGCTGCCTGATCCGGCGAATCATATTGCGGCTTACCTGAGCATCTGGATCTCGACCGCCATCCTCTCCGCCGCCCTCATGGGAACGGAGATGCACGCCCGCACACGCCGCATTCACTCCGGCATGGCCGACGAGATGATCCGCATGGCCGTCGAGCAGTTTCTGCCCTCCGTGGGCGCGGGCATCCTGATTACGCTGGTACTGGTCCGCAATGTGCCGTCCGCTCTCTGGATGCTGCCCGGTCTCTGGCAGGTTGTGTATAGCCTCGGCGTCTTCTCCTCCTGCCGTTTCCTCCCGCGCCCAGTAGCCGCGGTGGGCGCCTGGTACCTGCTCACCGGCCTGGCCTGCATCTCCCTTGGGGACAACCGTGCATTCTCTCCGTGGGCCATGGGCATCCCCTATTGCGCAGGGCAATTGCTGGTCGCCGGCATTCTGCTCTTTGCCGCAAAGGAGGGCGCGGATGAAATCTAGACCCCCCAGCAGCGAAGGCCGCTTCGCCTACGAAGGCCTCGATCGCGTGATTCACGAGCGTGCGCGGCTCAGCGTGCTCACCTCTCTCATCACCAATCCCAAAGGGCTGGCCTTCGGTGACCTCAAGCAGCTTTGCGCCCTTACCGATGGCAATTTGAACCGGCATCTGCGCGTGCTTGAAGAAAGCAAGCTGGTTGAAATCGTGAAGAAGATCGACCGCAATCGCCCCCTCACCATCTGCCGCATCACCCCGACAGGCCGCGCCCGCTTCGTTGAGTATCTGTCCACGCTCGAGCAGGTCGTCCAGGATGCGGCACAGAGTACCGAAGAAGAGCCGGCCTCCGGACCGGTGCGCGGCTTTGCGCCCTCGCGGGCCTGAGCTTTTTTTGCCCCTCGACTTTGCATTGCAAAGTTAGATCGAAAAGGAGAAGCAAGTGAGTGACTTTTCAATGTTCCAACCCAGTTCGCAACCCAGTATCAAGTCCCGGTCGATGGGTGTAAAACTTATCGTCGTCTGCGGACTGGCTCTGCTCATGACCATCCCGACACTCTTTGTCAGCAGCCTGGTTGAAGACAGGACCACCCGCGCAGCCGACGTTGTAAAAGAAATCAGCGGCTATGTCGGCGGCCAGGAAACCTTTCTCGGGCCAGTCCTCGCCATCCCCTACAACATTCCGCCACAATCTCCGAACGATGTGGCAAAGCACGGCACGTATCTTGTCTTTCCTGCGCACGCTGAGGCTGCGGTGAAAACCGCAACGGAAGAGCGGCATCGTTCGCTTTTCAAGGTGCCGGTCTTCCAGGCCGATATGAAATTCGATGCGGCATTCGACCTGACCGGCGTACCCGCCGCAGCTCCGCAAAACGCAGAACTCGACTGGAGCCGTGCCGAAATCGTAGTGGGCGCAAGCGATGCGCGCGGAGCGCTGGCCGACGCAACGCTAACGGCAGACGGCAAGACTGAGACGCTGGTTCCAGCGGCCATCTCGCAGGACATCTCGTTTGGAAACGATGAAACCCAGCACATCAAGCTGACTTTGTTCGGTGCGAAGGCCGGCGGCTTTGCGAAGCCTGATGCGCAATTCAATGTAACTTCCGCTTTGCGGTTTTCTGGCGCGCAGCGCATTGCCATACTCGCCTATGGCAAGACAACCCACCTCACGGTGCAGGGCGACTGGCCCAGTCCTGGATTCGATGGAGGATTCCTGCCAATCAATCGGAGCGTCTCCGGCAGCGGCTTCACTGCGGAGTGGTCCGTACCCTTTATCGCCCGTGGAGTCCGCGCCGAAGGAGAAAACGGCTCAATCTCCGGCCTCGATGCAACGGCGCTCGGCGTTTCGTTTATCGAGGTGGCTGATCCCTATCAATCCGTCAACCGGTCCCTCAAATACGCGGCTCTCTTTTTAGGCCTGCTGTTTCTTTCCTATTTTGTCTTTGAAGTGACGACCGGCACGCGAGTTCATCCTGCGCAATATATTCTTGTCGGGATAGCTCAAAGCATCTTCTATCTACTTTTGTTATCTCTCGCGGAGAGAGTCGGCTTTGACCTCGGATTTTTGTTTGCCGGCGCTGCTACGGTTGCTCTGCTTTCTGCCAACGCAGGATGGGTATTCGCCAGCCGGTTGCAGGGACTTAGAGCTTTAGGCATCTTCTCATTGCTCTATGTACTGATCTATCTGCTGCTGCGTCTGGAAGACAACGCATTGCTGGTGGGCGCGATCGCCAGCTTCCTCGCCGTGGCCGCCGCCATGTATCTCACCCGCAAGATTGACTGGTATAGCTCGCTCTCGCCCGCGGAAACTCCAGGACAGCGGGTGGCTCCGCCGGCTCAAAGTAACACAGTATAGACAACAAACGTCGAGAATACTCGTAGACCATTGAGACAGTAGTCCAGCATCCTCTCTGCGGCGGTGTATGTTATGCGGTCCACCGCCGCAGAGGAGGAGGATAACTCATAACTCGATTCAGTGCTCCGTGAGGTAACTTTGCAATGCAAAGCGCAACTGATCAGGAACTGCACGTAGCCATCATTATGGATGGCAATGGCCGCTGGGCGACGCGCCGTGGCTTGCCCCGCGTAGCAGGGCATCGTGCGGGCGTGGCCGCTGCGCGACGCGTTGTGGAACATGCGCCAGACCTGGGCATCCGCTGGCTGACACTCTATGCGTTCTCATCGGATAACTGGCGTCGTCCGCCCGGCGAGGTGCAGAGCATCTTCTGGCTGCTGCGGGCCTTTTTGCGCTTGGAGACAGAGAAGCTCAGGCAGCGCGGCGCGCAACTCCAGGTCATCGGCCGGCGCGACCGTTTGCCGGGTGCGGTGCTGCGCGAGATCACAAGAGCGGAATGCGCAACCGCGGAGGGCCGTCGGCTTCACTTGCGTGTCGCCATCGACTACTCGTCGCGCGATGCCATCTCCCGTGCAGCCGTCTGCGCGACTGCAGCACTAGCCCATGATCGCCCGCACTCCGCTGACCTTGTCAGGCATAGCCTGGCGCAGGAGCTCGCGGCCGACAGCGGCGATGTGGATCTGCTGATTCGCACCGGCGGTGAAAAGCGCCTTTCGGATTTTCTGCTTTGGGAGTCAGCATACGCCGAGCTTCTGTTTACCGATCAAATGTGGCCCGACTTTGACGCCACGGATCTCGATGCCGCGCTGGTAGAATTCAACCGCCGGCAACGCCGCTTTGGCGCGGTTCCAGCAGCCACGCTAGCGACGGCAGCATCGAACGACGCGCAACTCTACAACTGAATCGCACCGGCTATTCTTATCGAGACCCTATGCCAGCCACCCCACGCCAATTCGACGTCATCATTTTGGGGGCAGGAGCCGCTGGGCTTATGTGCGCGGCGACAGCAGGCCAGCGCGGGCGGCGCGTAGCGCTGCTGGAGCACAACGGGCAGCCGGGGCGCAAGATTCTCATCTCCGGCGGCGGGCGCTGCAATTTTACAAATCTGCACTGCGGGCCGGGCAATTTCCTCTCTGAAAACAAGCATTTTGCCAAGTCGGCACTGGCGCTTTATCAGCCTCAGCACTTTATCGAGCTGGTCGAGAGCTACGGAATTCGCTGGCATGAGAAAACGCTGGGTCAGCTCTTCTGCGACGGCTCAGCGCGGGCGATTCTCGACATGCTGCTGGCCGAGTGCGAGCGGGCGACAGAGACGCGGGGCAGCGTCGAGCTTCTCCTGAACGCGCACGGGATTCAGGCGGAGCGCACTTCCAGCGGATTCCATGTTCTCTCTTCGAGAGGCGAGTTTCAGGCTGCCGTGCTGGTGGTGGCGACGGGAGGATTGTCGATTCCCAAGATGGGAGCTACTGGGTTGGCCTATGAGCTGGCCCGGCAGTTCGGGCTGGCAGTGGTTCCGCCCCAGGCCGCGTTGGTTCCGCTCATTCTCGGCGGCGATGAAGCAGGCTGGACGGAACTAGCAGGGGTCGCCACAGAGGTTGTGGCCCAGGCGGGCAATGCGAAGTTTCGGGAAAAAATGCTGGTCACGCATCGCGGTCTAAGCGGGCCGGCAATCCTGCAGGCCTCCTCCTATTGGCGGCCGGGAGACGAACTGCTCCTGGATCTTGCGCCTGATTCTTTTTCCAGAGGCGGAGTGCTGCGCACGCTTCTCCAGCCGGGAGCAAGGAGGGATGAGGCGGCGCTCAGGCAGGCGTTGCGCGAGGCGCTGCCGCAGCGCCTCGCCAGCCATTTGGCGCAGGCAGGCAGCCCAGCGGGCTGGTCGAATTCAGCCATCGAGTCCGCCGAGCGCAGGCTTCACCGTTGGCCGCTCCATCCCGTAGGAACCGAAGGCTTCGAGAAGGCCGAGGTGACAGCCGGCGGCGTCGATACCGATGGCTTGCAGGCGCGCACCCTTGAGGCGCGGGCCGTGCCAGGACTCTTCTTCATCGGTGAAGCGGTGGATGTAACCGGCCACCTGGGCGGATTCAACTTCCAGTGGGCTTGGGCCTCGGGAGTGGCGGCGGGCCGGGCAGTTTGAAACCGCCGGAAGCACGGAGCAGGCGCCCAGCATCAAAGCGAACGCAGCTATTCTTCCGCTGAAGGTTCAGCGTATGGCTCAGGCAGGGCCGCCGCGCTGATCCGCTTTACGAATTCATAAAGCACTTGCGGGCCGTCTCCGGCGATTCGTTCGCCAGGGTGAGCGTCACCCTTCATCCAGGCAAACAGGAAGACAAGCGGAATCCAGCCACGGCTGTCGTTTTCAAGTTCAGCGCCGATGCGATTGAGGACACGGGAAAAGTTGAGTGGCAAGTAGACTGGAACGACCGGCTGGTTGGCGGGATCGTAGCAATGCTCCGGAGCGGAGCTGACGAGGTATTCCCGGCAGACGAGCGGGCGCATGGGGTAAATGGAGCAGGACTCATCCTCAAGAAAAGGACAGGGGATGCGCTGGTAAAGGTAGTCGATGGCTAGATTGTGGTGGGTTTCGCTTTCGGCGAGCCAGTCCTCGCTGACCATGCGATCGATGAGCCCCGCGGCAGCCAGCTTGAGCAGCGCCTGATGAAAGCGGCTGGCCAGTTCCTGCTGGCGTACTTCGGGGAGGGTCCGAATCCAGGCGCTGAGGGCCTCGGCCTCAAAGATGCTGACGGCGATCAACTGGCGGCAGCAGGCGGCGCAGCCGGCCTTGCAGGAGATGGAGCGGCCGGCCTGAGCCATTTGCGCGCCCACGCCTGCGATCAGCGAATCCTCGAGTGCTTGGATAACGGGCAGAATTTGCGTGAGATTGGTATGGCCTGCGGGCACGACGGCAGTAGCCGTGAATTTACCGTCGCCGATGCCGACCGCGAAGTCGATCGAGACTGTCTCCGGAGGTTGCTCGCACATAGCTCAGAATTGTAGCCGAACGGGGAGAGTGGAGTGCAGACGGAGATTACTGCTGATTGGTCGGAGCGCCTTGATCAGCCGGCGGCGCGCCGGCTTTGGCCGGCGGGATCAGCACAAAGCCCTTGCGGACCAGCGCGAACCCCTGCTGGGGAAGTTCGGCCTGCAAAAGCTGGTTCTCAGTCCCTGAAAACAAGTGAGTTGCCGCGCCTCCGATAGTGGCAACAAGATGATGAACAATGACTGGCTTGCCATCGAGAGTTCCCTTCTCGTCGGCATAAGTGGCAAGCTCGATCGCCTGGATGGAGCCGATCTGCGAGCCGCTTTGTTTGGGGATGATGGCCCACAGTCCGCGGCTATTGCTGGCGACTCCCAAGGCGAGAAGGGTTTCCAGGGCCCCGGGGTCGAAATCTGGGAGGAAGACGGCGGAGGGATGCGGGTCAAGTCGGGCGGTGGAGCTGTGGCCGTTCGCGGAGACGTTGAGGAGGATCTGAGCAGCGTCTGGAGCGGCGGTGACATTGACGGCTGACCCATTGACGTTGGCGCTCAACTGGACGTGGCGCAGGTGATTGGCCGAGGTGAGCAACTCGGTCTTGGAGAGGTCGTAGTTGAGGCCCTGCATGGCGATGCGGACGACCGAGGTCGAGTTGTAGCCTTGGGGAGTGGGCGTGAAACTGAAGCTGGCCGTGCCCACGGAGTGACCGTGCTGCGAGATGACGAAGGCACCGGATTGAGCTGTGCCAATTGAACTCAAGGCGAGGATTCCCACCAGCGGGAGGGAGGCGAAACTGCGCACAAAATTCTTCATGGTTTTCGGGGCATACTCCCCTGGGTGTTTAGACACACAAACCGCCAAACAGTTGCATCAGCTTTCTGCTTCCCATTTCGCATCAGGAGACAACTCGCGGACTCTCCCGCCCTCAATGTGTCGCGGCTAGAATGGCCCCGGCGATGGATTGCAGCGGCAGCACCTTGTCTGCGCCGCCCAGCTTGATGGCCTCCTTGGGCATGCCGAAGACCACGCAGGTGGCCTCGTCTTGGGCAATGGTTACAGCGCCGGCCTGCTTCATTTCCAGCATTCCGCGCGCCCCATCGTCGCCCATTCCTGTCAGGATCGCGCCCACGACGTTCCGTCCCGCATAACGAGCCGCGGAGCGAAACAGTACATCGACCGAGGGACGGTGACGGCAGACCAGCGGGCCGTCCTTGACCTCGACGAAATACCGCGCGCCGCTGCGCTTCAGCAGTAAATGATGATTCCCCGGCGCAATCAAGGCGCGGCCGCGAATGATCGTGTCGTTGGTTTCGGCCTCCTTCACAGTGATACTGCACAACCCATCCAGCCGGTTGGCAAAGGCGCGCGTAAACAGCTCCGGCATGTGCTGCACAATCACAATGCCGGGGGTGTCGGCTGGCAGCGTCTCGAGCAGGGTCTTCAACGCCTCGGTGCCACCGGTCGAGGCGCCGATGACCACCACCTTCTCTGTGGTCTCGGCCATGGCGTGCGTTGCAGGCGAGAGAATAGCGTCAGCGGTCAGCTTGGGCTCGACCGTGTGGCTGGGCCTCAATATCCGAATCTTCGTGGCCGCCGCCGCCTTCACAGCCTGACAGAGGGTAATGCGCGCATCCTCAAGAAACTGCTTGGTCCCCAGACGTGGCTTGGTCACAATCTCCACCGCGCCGTATTCGAGAGCCTTGAAGGTGCTTTGCGCGCCCTCCTCGGCAAGGCTCGAGCAGATCACCACCGGGATCGGGTGCTGGCTCATGATCTTCTTGAGAAAAGTCAGCCCGTCCATGCGCGGCATCTCGATATCGAGCGTGATCACGTCAGGAACTTGTTCGGCAATGCGATCGGCCGCGACAAAAGGATCGCTTGCCGTGCCAATCACCTCGATCTCCAGATCAGACGACAGCACCTCGCAGAGAGTCTGGCGCACCACTGCGGAGTCGTCCACAATCAGCACGCGAATTTTCCGTGTATCCACAACTGCCGCCTCTCTGTGTATCTCAGCGTTGTCCGTCATGCCGCTTGCGTTTACGCAGCGCACAGGTTTCCCAGGTCGGGCAAGCTGCTCCCACTGAGCAGTCGACTCCCGGCGTGCAGGCTTTCGGCAAACTCAGCCGCTTCAGCAGCACTTCCCCCGTCTCTGTGTTGAATTGGATGTTAATGCCGGAAGTGCCTCCCAGGCTGGATGCGGCCACAGCGAACCCTTCTTCCCGCAGTACCCGCAGCGCGGCTTCGCAGTTCAGCCGCCCCACGGTAGGTCGCGATGCGGGGTTGATTACAACAAGTACATCTCCGCCCCCAAACAGCTTCACTTCAATCTCTCCGCGGCGGGCGCCAAGCGAGTCAAACTGTTGAGAAAGTTCGCGTAAAGCAAAATCCACATAGCGGCGGCTGTTCGCCAGGCTGCTGTCCGCGGGTTTGGCAGGGTAAACAGGCAGCATCGGATGACAGAGTCCGGCCAGGCCCAGGCGGGGCGCCCAAAAAGTGACACCCACACAGGAGCCGAGTACAGTTCGCATGATCGTCGGTTCCCTCACCACATGCGATTCTCCCGGCTGAACATACAATTCCGGCAACGCGGTCTCAAGCTGCGGCATCGACCCTCCGGTAGAGCGCCGGAGCCACCGGCGCAAGCGGCAGATTCATATCGTGCAGCGTTTCTGCGTGGCCCACGAACATATACCCGCTCGGCACAAGATTGTGCGAGAGCTTCTTCAGAATGCGCTCCTGCGTGGGCCGGTCAAAGTAGATGATCACGTTCCGGCAAAAGATTGCATCGGCCCGTTCCGAGAGGCCATAGTGCGAATCCATGAAGTTAAGGCGGCGAAACTCGATCGTCTGCCGCAACTCCGGCGTCACCCGCACCCGGTCGGAGTGGGGGTCGCGGCTGCGCATGAAGTACTTCCGTTGCAGCGCCGAAGGCACCGGCCCCGCCACATCCCTTGTATAGACGCCCATCTCCGCCTTCGCCAGCACAGTCGTCGAGATGTCAGTGGCCAAAATCCTGAAGCGGAAACCCGGATGCGTCAGCGCATACTCGCTCAGCACAATCGCCAGCGTGTAAGGCTCCTCGCCCGTCGAGCATCCCGCGCTCCACACCAGCAAGGGCCTTCCCCCGCCGTTCAGCGATTGCAGCTCGGGAAGCGCCCTCTCCACCAGAAAATCGAAATGACGCGGCTCTCGAAAAAAGTCGGTCTTGTTGGTCGTCACCACGTCGATCAGGGGCACGATCTCTTCTTTCAACCCCTGGTCTCCGAAGAGATAATCGCAGTACTCGCCGTAGGAACTCAGATCGAGGGCCTTCAAGCGCCGCCTGATGCGGCCCTCAAGCATCGTCTTTTTCTCTGAGCCGAGGCGAATGCCCGCTTCAGCGTAAACAAGCTCGCAGACCCGCGCATAGTCCCGGCTGGAAAGGTATTCCTCGTGATTGCTCATCGTGTGAACGGAGCGGCCGGCTTGCGTCCGCCCCGTTCCCTCCCTCACGCCGCCACTTCCATCAACGGCTTGCTCGATTCCTGCCCGCGAACCACCGCAAGCTCCTCGGCCGAGAAGACGCGGTCGATGTCCAGAATCATGATGAATTGCGTATCGCGCCGTCCCATCCCCTTGATGAAGTCAGTGCGAATCTGTGTGCCAATGCGGGGCGCCGGCTGAATCTGATCCGGCTCCAGGTCGATCACCTCCTCGACCGAGTCGGCAAGCGCGCCGATCACAGTCGATTCGTTGTCCAGCAACACCTCAACCACAACAATGCAGGTGTTGCGCGTGCTCTCGGTCTTCGACATCTCGAAGCAAAGCCTGAGATCCACCACCGGCACCACACTGCCCCGCAGATTGATCACGCCGCTCATGAAATCGGGCGTCCTGGGAATAGCGGTGATGGTGGTCAGGTCAAGCACTTCTCTTACCTTCGCCACGTCGGTGGCAAAGATTTCGTTGCCGAGCTTGAAGGTGAGGTACTGCCGTGTCTCCGTGATTTCGTTCACGCTCATATTGCAACTCCTCTCTCAATCGGAAGACTGAGCGGCTCCCCTCTTCGGAGAACCGCTCAGTGACTCCGCCGCAGGGCAATAGTTCGCCTGTGCGGCAAGCACCCGGTCAGAAACGCTCGAACTCCCCATCAAGCTCGTCGTGTTTGTCTTTGAGCCGAAGACTCACTCCGCCCCGTGCCGCTGGCTTTGCGCCGGCTGCCGCCGCGTGGCCCATCGGCTTTGCAACCCTCGCCGGCGCCGCCTGTCGCTGCGCCTTCGCGCCCTTCCGCCCCGGAGCTCCCTCCTCGTCTCCGGTATGGAAGAACGACAACGCGCTGACCAGTTGATCCGATTGCCCGGTCAGCTCCTCGGTCGTCGAGGCCATCTCCTCGGATGCTGATGCGTTCTGCTGGATCACCTGCTCAAGCTGTTGCAGCGCCTTGTTGATCTGCTCGGCGCCGGTATCCTGCTCCTTGCTGGCGGCAGTAATCTCCTGCACCAGCTCCGCCGTCCGCTGAATATCCGGCACCAGCTTGTCCAGCATCTCGCCGGATTTCTCCGATACTTTCAATGTGGTGGCGGAGAGCTGGTTGATCTCGCCGGCGGCCTTCTGGCTGCGCTCGGCCAGCTTGCGCACCTCGGCCGCCACCACCGCAAAACCCTTGCCATGTTCGCCGGCGCGCGCCGCTTCAATCGCCGCGTTCAGCGCCAGCAGGTTGGTCTGCCGCGCAATCTCCTCGATGATCGAGATCTTGTTGGCGATCTCCTTCATCGCGGCCACGGCTTCGAGAACAGACTTGCCGCTCTCCTGCGCGTCCTTGGCGCTCTTGTTGGCAATCTTGTCGGTTTGCTGCGCATTGTCGGCATTTTGCTTGATGTTGCTGACCATCTCCTCCATTGAAGAAGAGGCCTCCTCGGCCGCCGCCGCCTGCGCGCTGGCGCCCTTCGACACCTGGATCGACGCCGTCGAAATCGACTGGCTAGCCGCCGACACCTCGCCCGCGATGGCGCGAATGTCGGAGACCGTCCGCGTCAGCCCGCCTACCATAGCTGCCAGCGCCTGCATCAGCTTGTCTTGCGGCGAGCGCTCGCGAAGCTCGACGGTCAGGTTGCCATTCGCAATCTCATCCGCTGCCGCGGTAATTTCATTCATCGCTGTCACCAGCGTGTTCAGGTTGTTCTTGATCAGGTTGAAATCGCCATAATAGGTGTCGGTGATCAGTGGCGGATTGTCTCCCTTGCTGATCTGCTCCACGTATTTCGCGGAAACATTCAGGGGGACAATCACGGCATCCAGAATGGCGTTCACGCCGCGCACGATCTCCGCATACGCGCCCCTGAACTGATCGTGATGTCCGCGCTCGGTCAGCTTGCCAGCGTTGGAGGCTTCGGTCAACCGAGCCAGTTCCTTGTGCAGATCCTGCAGAACCTGGCCTACGTTGTTGACCGCCACCTTCATCTTTTCGTGGTCGCCCTTGTAGGTCTGGGCAATCAGCTCGTCGATCTTGCCATTTGAAATCTGCGCCAGAATGCGGTTGCCCTCCCCAATGGGAAGCAGAATCGCATCGAGCATGGTGTTGACGCCGCGCACAATCTCGGCATACGCGCCCTGGAAGTTCTCCGGCTTGCCACGGTCGCTGAGCTGGCCTTCTTTCGACGCCTCGATCAGCCGCGCCAGTTCCTTCTGCAAGCCTTGCGTCACGATGGCCACGTTGTTGACCGCAATCTTCATCTTTTCGTGATCGCCCTTGTAAGTTTGCGCAATCAGCTCGTCGATCTTGCCATTTGAAATCTGCGCCAGGATGCGGTTGCCTTCGCCGATGGGAAGCAAAATCGCGTCCAGCATGGTGTTCACGCCGCGCACAATCTCGGCATACGCGCCCTGGAAATTTTCCGGCTTGCCACGGTCGCTGAGCTGGCCTTCTTTCGACGCCTCGATCAGTCGCGCCATTTCCTTCTGCAAGCCTTGCGTGACGATGGCCACGTTGTTGACCGCGACCTTCATCTTTTCGTGGTCGCCCTTGTAAGTTTGCGCGATCAGCTCGTCGATCTTGCCCGAGGAGATTTGCGCCAGGATACGGTTGCCCTCGCCGATGGGCAGCAGGATCGCATCCAGCATGGTATTCACGCCACGCACAATCTCGGCATACGCGCCCTGGAAATTTTCCGGCTTGCCACGGTCGCTGAGCTGGCCTTCTTTCGACGCCTCGATCAGCCGCGCCAGCTCCTTCTGCAAGCCTTGTGTAACGATGGCCACGTTGTTGACTGCCACCTTCATCTTTTCGTGGTCGCCGTGATAGGTCTGGGTAATCAGCTCGTCGATCTTGCCGCTCGAAATCTGTGCCAGAACGCGGTTGCCTTCCCCAATGGGCAGCAGAATCGCATCCAGCATCTCGTTCACGCCCTGGATGATCTCGCGGTTGACGTCGTTGAACAGGGTTGCCTTGCCGCGCTCGGTGAGACGGCCTTCCTTCGATGCGTCCACCAGCCGCATGATCTCCTGCAATACCAGCATCGAGTCGTCCAACTCTTCGGACTGATGCGCCTTGGGGCTCACACGCTCGTGATCCCCATGTCCGTTTCCTCCATGGCCGTTGCCGGCGACATGCGCCTTCCGGCCTTCGCTCACCAATGTACTCGGCATGAAATCCGCCCCTCCTTCGCTGGAATTCGTTCTCTCCAAAATCCGCAGGCGCGCTGATCTAGTTGCCGCTCGCCGCTGTATGAAGGTGTACGAGACCCAGCCGGTTAAGTGTTGTTGACAAGCGCTGGCATGTACGACGCCACCGCCGACGATTCTCTATGCTGCATTCGTTTGAGAGCTTTCCCGCTTGCCGCCATGCCCCATCCGAGAGGCACCCCCAACCACCGGATGCCCAGCCGTATGTCCGTGAAATCCCTGCCGTCCCAAACGGACCGCATCGGCCGCCAGCCGCTCGGGATCGAGAATCAGCGCCACCGTTCCGTTGCCCAGGATGGTGGCTCCGGAGACCACCTGCACATGCCGGTAAAAACGGCCCAGGTTCTTGATCACCGTCTGGCAATCGCCCAGCACCCGGTCCACCACAAAGCCGTAGCGGCCGCCCTCGGTCTCCACCAGCATGATCTGCTCGATCTCCGGCCGCGGCGTGCGGATATTGAAGTGCTCGCGCAGCCGGATGTAGGGAACAATCACCCCGCGCACATTCGCCACGTGCTTGCCGTTGGCTCGCTCAACGTCGGCGCGCGTCAGCTCAATGCACTCCAGCGTGTTGGCCAGCGGCAGCACAAAGCACGCATCCCCCACGCTCACCAGCAGTCCGTCGATAATCGCCAGGGTAAGCGGCAAACGCAGCGTCACCGAGGTTCCCGTGCCGGGTACGCTGGCCACGTCGATGGTTCCCCGCAGGCTGTCCACCCGCTGCCGCACCACGTCCATCCCCACGCCCCTGCCAGAAACATCGGTCACCTGCTTGGCTGTCGAAAAACCGGGTTCAAAGAGCAAGGCGAAAGTCTCGGACTCGGTCAGCTGAGCATCGCCTGCCACCAGTCCCTTCTCCACCGCGCGGCTGCGCACCGCCTCCGCGTCAATCCCGGCGCCATCGTCTGAGACCCCGATCAGCACGCTGGCCCCCGAGTGCCGGGCCGAGAGATGAATAGTCGCCGTGGGGCGCTTGCCACGCGCCGCGCGCCGGTCCCTCGGCTCAATGCCGTGGTCCATGCTGTTGCGGATCAGGTGCATCAGAGGATCGCTCAACTGATCGATCACCGTCTTGTCCAGCTCTGTATCCGCGCCCTCGATGGTCAGCTCCACATCCTTGCCCAGGTCGCGCGCCAGATCGTGCACCAGCCGCCGGAACTTCTCAAAGGTCGCCCGGATCGGCAGCATCCGGATATTCATCGAGTTCTCGCGCAACGATGAGGTCAGCCTCTCAATCTCTTCCGACACCTCGGCGATCTCGGGGTCGTCGCGCCGCGCGGCCAGCTCACTCAGCCGCGCCTGCACCGTTACCAGCTCGCCCACCAGGTCCACAAACTGGTCCAGCTTGGCGGCGGGCACACGCAGGCTGGTTGCATTGTCGGGCTTGTCGTAGGTGCGGCGTCCTCCTCCCTGCGCGCGCTGCTCATCGAGCGCCCGGGCCGTCGCGTCCGCCGCAGCTGCGTTCGCTGCCGGATCGACTTCCGAGCCGGCGGCCAGCTCGATCGACAACTCGCAATGATCCTCGACAAAGATAAACACATCGCGGATCGCGTCCCGGCTCGCCGCCGTCGCCAGCACCATCTCCCAGGCAACATAGCAGCGCTCCGGGTCCAGTTCGGCCAAAGGCGGAACCGCCGCCATCGAGGCCTTCACCGAAAGCCCGCCAAGCTGCCGCAGTTCGCGCAGGAGCAACAGGGGATTGGTGCCGTTCAACATCAAATCCGGCCCAGGTGCAAAGTGAATCGACCACTCCCGCACCGGCCCGGCGGTAGCCGCCGCCGTCTTCGGCGAAGCCTTTTCCCCGGCTGGCTCGCTCGCGGTTACCCCGGTCAGCCGCCGCACCTTGGTCAGAATCTCCGCGCAGGCAGCCGGGTCGGCCAGCGCAGCTCCCCCGCCCCCCTCCTCCAGCATGGCCTTGATCTGATCCAGCGCGGCAAGCGTGAGGTCGATCAGCTCCGAGTTGATTTCCAGCCGTCCGTTGCGGACATCGTCAAAGGCCGTCTCCAGGTTGTGTGTGAAGGTGGCCAGATCCTCAAACCCGAACATCGCCCCGGAGCCCTTGATCGTGTGTAGCCCGCGAAAGACCCGCCCCACCAGCTCCCGGTCGCCCGCATTCTCGTTCAATTCCAGAAGCGCCGCCTCCAGATCCACAAGAATCTCGCGCGCTTCTTCCCTGAAGCTCTGTTTGAACTGGTCTGCATTGCTGGCCATCGACATTGTCTTTCCCCTGCCTGCTTACTCTTGCCTACCGCGCGCACTCCGGTACCGGAAACCTGTCAAAGCCCGCATCGAGCAGCGCGGCCGAGACGCGCTCCGGAATCGGCCCCTCCAGCGCAAACCCCACGCCCGCGCTTCGAGCCTCGCGTTCGGCGGCCCACAGCAACTGGATCGCCGTCACATCCAGATACGCCGCTCCCTCCAGCGAAACCCGCACCTCCTGGCCAGCGCCCAGCGCCTTCACCAGCAGCGCCTTCAACTCCGCCGCCGAAGAGATGTCCACCGTCTCCTCAAGGCCAATCGCGCTCAGCGCTTCACTTTCAGCCAGAGTTATTGCCATGCTTTACTCCGTCACCAGTCGCCACCCGGAACCCGCAGCCCTAGGCCCCAATGCCAGATCGCCCAGGCCAAACACATGCTTCATCGGCAGGGATAGAGCAATCAAAGAGTGGGGTTTAAAGAGGTTACGATTGGAGATTTCTAAGATAGAAGCGCCGCCTCACGCATTTTTTTCAAACCGACTCCACCGCCTGAATCCCCGCCGCAATTGTCTGCGCCAGCGAATCCACGTCGAAATGGAACATCCCGCGCTCCCGCGCCGGCAGCGACTCCAGCAAGTCGCCAAAGGCCGCGGCTTCGCAGCCTTCAAACGCCGGAAATCCCGCCGCGTCCGCCATTCCGCAACTCACCTTGATCAGCTCCGCCATGCTCCAGCAACCGTCAGCTCTCCGCGGCCCATGATGTTCGCTCACAATGGCTTCGAAATCCGAAGGCAACTTCCAGTCCACAATCAGCTTGCGTCCCGTTTCGCAGTGGTCCCATCCAAACAGCTCCCGCTCGGCCTTCAGCATACCGGCCGCTGAGCCGCGATGCGCCCCCAGCATGGCGGCGTACTCCTTCGGCCGGATCACCCCCAGCGCAAATCGGCCCACGTCGTGCAGAATGCCCGCCGTATATGCCAGGTCTTTGTCCATGAATCCCGCCGCAGCCAGCTCCCTCGCAATCAGCGCGCACGCCAGATTGTGCCGCCACAGCTCCCGCAGCGCGGGATACTTCAGCGATTTCCCAAGATAGGTTCTGACCCCAACCAGCAGGCACATGCCTTGCAGTTGGTTCGCGCCCAGCACCGCAATCGCCTGCAAAATCCCCGTCGCCGGATACCGCGGCGCATACAACGGAGAATTCGCCACCATCAGCACTTCGCTGGCAAACCCCGGATCGGTCGCAATCAGGTCGCTCAACTGGTGCAGTTGCACATTTTCATTATTGGCAAGCTGCATGATCTTGATCGCAACCTGCGGAAACGGCGGCAACCGCAAATGAGCCCACGGCAAGCGCACCTCGTCCATACACAACGCGCTCTCCACCGTCCCTGCCTCCAATCCCCGCGATCGCCTTCAGTCGCCGCTCCACCCGCCCAAGGCCTTCACTCAAACAGACTCCGCCGCCTGAATCTTCGGCGCAACACTGAACGCAAGGCTCTCCACATCCAGGTGAAACAGCCTGCGCTCCCGCGCCGGAAGCTCGTCCAGCAGCTCCGCATAGGGCGTCGCCTCGCATCCCGCAAACGCCGCAAAGCCTGCCGCATCCGCCATTCTGCAACTCACGTTGACCAGGTCGGCCATTCCCCACGAGACCTCCGCCGCCCTTGCCCCATGATGATCCGAGACAATCGCCTCAAAGTCGGCCGGCAGATTCCAGTCCGCAATCAGCCGCCGGCCAATCTCGCAATGGTCCGTGCCAAACAGTTCCCGCTCGGCCGGCAAGATGCTGCCGGCGAGCCCTTTGTGCTTCTCCAATAGCGCGGCATACTCCTTGGGCCGCACCGCTGCCAGGCCTAGCCGCCCAATATCGTGCAACACCCCCGCCGTATACGCTGTGTCCTTATCCAGGAACCCCGCCGAGGCCAGTTGCGCCGCAATCAGCGCGCACGCCAGGTTGTGCCGCCAGATCACCTGCATGAATGGCAGATGCAGCGCCTTGCCCATGTAAGTCCGTGCCCCTACCGTCAGACACATCCCTTGCAGGTTGTGAATGCCCAGCACCACAATCGCCTGCTGGATGCTCTTCGACGGAAACCGCGGCGCGTAGAGCAGCGAATTCGCAATCGTCAGCACTTCGCTGGCAAACGCCGGATCGGATGAAATCAAATCGCTCAACTGGTGCATCTGCACATTCTCTTTGCTCGCCAGTTGCAACACGCGCACGGCCACCTGCGGAAACGGCGGAAGCCGCAAATGCTCCCACGTCACATTCCCCACATCCGGTCTTCGCCGCTCGACCAGCACCATTGCCGCCTCCGTTGCTTGCCGCAATCGCCGCGCAGGCGCGTAGCCTCAGCCGCCCCACGCCGGTGCATTCGCCCCCCGCTCTTCAACGCAGATACCATCTACTTCGGCAGAAAGCCGCTTTTCTACAGTCGAGAGATGAGCAGGCACCCGGCTAACTTGCCCAAGGTGAACAACGCCCATGACCGGGCTGTGAGGGATAGCAAGGTGGCCCGGTTCCGGCTGTACGATCTTCGCCACACCTGGGAGGCGCGGGCGGCAGAGACGGGCATTGACCTTGTGACGCTGGCGTCGCTCCTGGGCCACTCCAAGATTCAGATGGCTACGGTATGCCCATCCCACCCAAGAGCACCAGACGCAATCTGTAGAGCGGCTAGAGCAGTTTGTAGCAAAACAGTGGCTTGCCTTTGCAGAACAACGCTCGGCTGAATCAACGCAGATGGTTCAATGATCAGGGCAGAACTTGCTCAGAAAGCTCCAGGAGCATTCTGCCGAAACATCCGCTATGAGAAACTCGCAATCACTTTTTCATAGAGACGCGTAGTCAACACCTGAGCAAGAATCGGGCCCACCGCCGGCCCCTGGAGTTTCTTACCTAACTCTTTTTTAAGTGCTTCGTCAGGCCACCAGATTCGTAATACAGGAAAGCCTCTTACCATAGCCGTGGTGTCGAGAAGCATCTCGAAAGCCGGGACCGTCGAGATGGAAAGAATGCACCTCCACAAGTATTTGGGCAGTCCCTCGATGAGTAAGGAAGTTCTAACGTCTGCAGGAACGGCATTTTGGTCTTCTCTTACCAGCTTTTTCAATTGATTGCTACTGGTCAGATGAATATCCCACTCAAATTGGGTTGCATCTCGTACAAAGCCAATCAACACCGAGAGTCGAGGAATCCAGCTTATTACCTCCCTAAACCCGGTCCGAATCTTCGGATTTACCGGGACCACTAGAGCGCAGGGAGTGAGATCTCCCTTCCAATTCGTTGCTGCGAATCGGACTGAGGATTTCTCATCGGGTGCCTCAATAATCTTCAGCTTGCTAAAAGGCCCAGCCTGATCATCGTGAGAATAGAACTCATCAATCCTTGATCCCACCAGAAAGGGCAGAACTCCTGATCCTCCTTCGCGCGCCAATTGACGTGAAGGCCGCATAGAGTAGCCATTTAGGGCGACTCCGTGAAGCCCGATGTTCTCAACTTTGAAAATCAGAAGCACCGGCACACCGAGTCTTAGATAGCTGTACGCCATTGAGACGAGCGGCAGATCGGGCTGAACTGGATAAACCTCGGGGTCGAGTCCAACGGAAGCGATTGCATTGCAAACCTGTTCAATTGTCAGACCGCGAGAGGGAAACGGACGAGCGGACCGTAGAAGCTGGTTCGCGGCCCTTGTGATCACCACCGGACTCGGCAGCCCCGAATTGAACATGTCTCTTGTCTTTTGGAAGCAGGACCAAAGTGCCACAGTCGCACAAGCGGCGAGCGAGGTGTCCTGCTCCTGAAAAGCCAAACTCTCGACTGAGAGTTCGATTCCGAACAGGTTTACGTGGTACGTGCGCAGGCAAGTATAGTTCCGCCGTCCATTCTCCGACGGATAAGTCTTCACAACAGTGCGGCCAATGATTGCGCTCGGCAATGGCCGAGCGACAATGAAACCGAGGTAGCCATCTTGGAGTGGCCCAGAATCAGTGTCGCCGGTAACGAACAATTCGAAACTCGCCGCGTCAATGTAGCCGGTCTCTGTGACTATTGTTGTGGCCCCAAGATGCCTCAGGTAGTCAAACAGGTATTTCGCGCGCGGGTTGCTCTTGGCGTCCTCCCATATGCACGGGATGCCCGCCAGTTCACGGTAGAGTTGATCCTCTGAAAACGATCCAACTGAGTAGCTCATCGCGGCAAACCACCGCTAAAGCGATCAAATGCTGACGATTTTCTCGAAAAGGTCCGCTGGTGCCCTTTCGGTCTCTTTGAGGCGAGTGATGGCGATCTCCAGCTTCTCGGCCTGCTCGCGCAGCCGCGCCTCCCTATGCTGCGGATCGAGATCCCACAGCGTAGCCGCGAATTTGAGATATTCGGGCATTGCAATCCCCTGTTCTGGTGGAATGATTCGTTCATTTTGAAGTACCAACATCGCAGAACTCCTAAACATTCTGACCAATATCGAGTGGACTTGTCACCAAGAATACGTTGAGGAGTACTCAACCTTTATACAACTTTCGACGATTTCATACCGTCCGATACTAAACTTTTGATTCTTTCTGACATGGACCCGCTACAGTTTTCGCTACATTGGCAATTCTGCCTCTGGCGGGTACCGAGTCTAAGTTGTTGAAAGGATTGGAGGCGCGGGCCGGGATCGAACCGGCGCATAAAGGTTTTGCAGTTTTCCGGACCACGCCTAAGTCGTAGTGAAAACAGGGCACTTCCGCTGGGCGAAGTTCCCAAAAGCGGCTTTTTTAGCACCCATTTTTTGCTTATTGGCAGCTTAACGGCAGCTAGAATTCAGACCTCCAGCTCGGCCCATTTCACAAGCGCCGTGTGCTGCATCTCTCCTCCTGCTGCTATCGTCGCCGGATCCGAACTCAAGGCCAGCTGACCAGTGGATCATGAATCCGTTCCTGACTTCTGTCAAAAGAAGCTGTGCCGCTGCTCGGTTCATTCCGCACTACTCATGAATGAGGCGGAACCAGCGCTTCGGTGCAGAACGAGACGGCCATCCTTACATGCCGGTGGATGTCGGCGGCGGGCAGCCACTGATCGGGAAAATCGAGAGGTTAGCTGGCAGGTGCGTTCGGAATGTCGAATGCCATGATGGTAAGTGTGATTTCGCGGTTCGCGTCGTTGGGCTGCACAAAAACGTAGCGAAACATGCTCTCGTCCTGCTTTCCAAGGACACGCTTGAACTTCGGGTGCTTGGGCACAGCTTCCACTATCTTCGCAAGGACGGCGCTGAAATCTGCATTTCGGTTGAACACGAGGATGGCGGTCTTTGTGTCGCGCCAGCTTAGGTAGGAAAGCAGCTGGTCGATTGTGTCGCTGAGGGATTTTTCGCCCTTCCAGAATTTGCACTCGGCAATAAAAACATTCTTGCCTTCAACCCGGATGAGAATGTCGGTCTTTCCCTGAAAATTGAATGTCTCTCCTGTTGCCTGTCCTTTATAGGCGCCGTTGAGCTGGACGAGGAAATGCCAACGCAGATCCTCTTCTCTCATGTCGGAAAATGCATGGGGGCTTAGCTCCATGACCTGCACCATGCTTTTCATGATTCGCAGGATTTCTTCGTAATCCTCGCCCGCAAGAGTGGGCTCGGGTTGGAACACTCCTGTTACCTTGATCTGCTCTATCTTCGGCACGCGCCGGGCGACCGGAACGGAGTAAGTCGATGGCGCGCCATCGCGCTTTTTCATTGGCAGGCCGAGCGCCGCGGTCATTCCAGCATCTGCAAGAAGCCTGTCTTTTCTAGTCTTTATCTGCGTTCTGGCTAAGCTCTCAAGCTGAGCATTAAACTGTGCTGCTGATTCTGAAAGCGAACGGAGGTAATTCTTGATCGAGTCAACTGTTGCTTTGTAGGCTCGCCTAATTGCGTCGGCGTTCGGGTCGGTCCTGACGTAGGTGAGCAGGAGTTCGCCCTTACCGATTTGGGCACGGGGCGGGCTGAGGCTGAAGCTCTGGGGCTGGACGTTGAAAAATTCCGCATCACCATCAAAAGGTACGGCGATGACCGTTTTATTTCCGGGCATGTAGAAGGGTTGCGAACGGTCATAGATCATCCGCATGGGATCGCCGCTGACATCAATCTGGGCCTCGCCGGAATGGGCTATATGAATTTCGTCGTCTTTGATGACAGGGACGTTTAAATGGAATTCGTCCAGGAGTGCCTGAACAAGGTCTTGTTCGCTCGCGTTAAGGAGGGTATTGGCTGGAATCGACTGCACGCGCTTTTTCACCGTCGCGGTCCGGCTCTGAATAACGTTGTAGATCTCGTATTTATTGAAGAGCAGTTCGTCGCTCATGCTTCATAGCCTCGCTCTCATCGTCTCGCCGCAAGCGGGCAGTAACCGCGTTAATTATCCCGCAATGGCTTTCATATCGAAGGCGCCGTTCGGGCGCTTCTTTCTTCTACAGCTCCGCGACCATGCCGACGGTGTTTTTGCCGCCGATCATGACGCCGGCAGGATTCTGCCAGCCTGAGACCTTGCCGTCCAGGGTGCAGGGCTGGCCCCGGCGGCGTTCCTAGATGGGCTACTTGTTGACGAGTTCCACGAATGAATAGATATTCCCGCACGGTAACATTTCGGTGATTTTAGCATCCGCAGAAACTGAATATTCCCGTACGGTAACATTTTCTTGATTTCAGCCTAGAAACTGTCTAATATTCCCGTACGGTAACATTTTTCACGGAGAGGCCCTTGAAATACACGTCGCAGCAAATCGGCCGGACGATCCGGGAAACCCGCAAGAAACTCGGCGTCACCCAGAAAGATCTGGCGCTGACCTCGGGGACGGGACTGCGATTCGTCATTGACCTGGAGCGGGGCAAGGAAACTTGCGAGATCGGCAAGGCGTTGAGGGTCTTACAAACACTCGGGATCAGGCTGACGCTGACGCCGCCGGCGACAACAACAACGACGACGATGGCTACTACGACGACGAAGGAAGACTGAACATGGCGCGAACACTCGATGTCTATCTGCACAACGACCTCGTCGGACAGCTTATCCAGGACGATGGCGGCCAGATGCGCTTCGCCTACGCCGAAAGCTGGCTAGACCGGCCCGGCGCGACGCCGCTCTCGCAATCGCTGCCTCTGCGTAAAGAGCGCTTCTCGCGCAACGAGTGCCGCGGCTTCTTCAGCGGCATCCTGCCGGAGCAAGCCAATCGCGAACTCATCGCCCGCAATCTCGGCATCAGCGCGCGCAACGACTACGCCATGCTGGAACAGATCGGCGGCGAATGCGCCGGCGCCGTTACCTTCATTCCGGCAGGCGAAAAGCTGCCAGAACAGCATTACGGCTACCGACCGCTCGCGCCGGCCGAATTTGCCGCGATCCTGAAAGAGCTTCCCAAACGCCCGCTCCTGGCCGGTGACGAAGGGATACGCCTCTCGCTCGCCGGCGCGCAGGACAAGGTGGCCGTCCGCATCGAAGGCACCGAAACTTCCCTGCCGCTCGGCGGGGCGCCGAGCACGCATATTCTCAAACCCGCCGTCGAGCGTTTCGCCGGCGTCGTCTTCAATGAAGACCTCTGCATGAGACTCGCGGCGGCATCCGGGCTGCTGGCGGCGGCGGTCGAAACCCGCAGCGTCGACGGTTTGGATTATCTGCTGATCGAGCGCTATGACCGGATGCATCGGTCGGCGGTCGACGGGGGGCCCGTCCTTGACCGCCTGCACCAAGAGGATTTCTGCCAGGCCCAGGGCATCGTCTCGGAAATGAAATACCAGAAAGAGGGCGGCCCGTCGCTAAAGCAGTGTTTTGGCCTCCTGCGCGATGTCTCAAGCGCGCCGGTCGTCGACCTCGCGCGTTTTCTCGACGCGGTGATCTTCAATTACCTCGTCGGCAACAACGACGCGCACGGCAAGAACTTCTCCCTGCTCTATCACGGCACTGGAACAGCGAATCTTGAGATCAGGCTTGCGCCGCTTTACGACATCGTCAGCACGGTCTATTACCCGGAACTGAGCAAAGACATGGCAATGAAGATCGGCGGCGAATATCTGTCGGAGAAGGTCGTGGCAAGGGATTTCGAGCAGCTGGCGGAGGAGGCGGGCCTCGGCAAACCGCTCGTTAAACAGCGCGTCCCCGAACTGGCCGATACGGTCCTGGCCTCACTCAGAAAAATCAAGATTGCCAATCCTGTCGCCGAAGACGTCGCAGCACTTATACGTACCCGCTGCGAGAGTACACGAGACAGCTTCCGGAAATAACAGAGCGGAAAAACCATGCACGATAAATCAAAATCCCAAAACGCCTCAAAACGGAAGAAGCCGCCGTCGAACAAGTCTGCCGCGCCGCGCAAGACGGCACCGCTTCCTGGTGCGGAGCCGTCATCAATCTGTGTCGAATGCGCGAAGCATCCCAGCCTGAAGAAGTTTGTCCGCAAGCACGGCTCGATAGGATATGAATGTGGAATTTGTCACCGCCGTGACCTGATCGCATCCGCGCCTGCTAAACACGAGGCGCTGTCCTCGCTCGTTCGTGCGCTTGTCAGATTCCACTACGACGAGTGGAGCTATAACCCTCATTGGGGCGGGGAAGACAGACCGGAACTCCTTCTCTACGACGAGAATCCGATCGTCGAACATAAGGCAATGCCAGGATTTCCGCGCGATGCCGAAGAATCGGAAGGGTTCTTGATGAGCCTGTTTGAGCAAGCATGGCCTGAGGCCAACAAAGGCATCGCCATCTACGGCGGACACTTTAAGGAAATGCCAATACTGCTCGACGCCATCGGCACATCATCATCGCCGTCGTACGACAAACTCGTAAGCCGCCTGGCCAAGGAGAATTACTACGAGGTCGAGGCGGAATTTGCGAAGCTCCTGGCGAAGCTCGAACACGGAATCAATGCGGCTCTGCCGGCCGATACGATCCTGTTCAGGGCGCGCATCGGCATCGGCAAGCGATTTATGCGCAGCGATGGCGGATGGACGGCGGATACGATCTATCAACCTTATATAGGAGCCGACATCGGTGCGCCACCGCCGCCGAAGGCCACGCCGGGACGGCTGAATCGCGGCGGCGTTTCCTTTCTCTACCTGTCGACGGACGAAGCCACGGCCACGGCCGAAGTCCGCCCGCATCCGGGACATCACGTCTCAATTGCCTCTTTCCGCTGCCTGCGGGAAATCCGTATGGCGGACTTTGGCGCGATAGACATTGGCGATTTTTCAAGTTCGGACGTGGCCCTGGAGATTTTTCATCTGGGTTATACGATCAGCCGGGAAATCGGGCTTCCCATTGCGCCTGAAGACCGGCATAAATACACCGTGACGCAGCTTGTCGCCGACCTAATCCGCCGACGAGGGTATGACGGCATCCGTTTTCCAAGCTCGGCCGGACCCGGAGCGAACATCTGTGTATTTCAGCCCGGCCTGTTCGCCAACGAGTCGGCGTCCGGCAAAGTCGTCTACGTGAAGGGGCTCAAATATAAGACCGATAAGGTGGAGTCACTCATTGAGCCGACGGAAGACGATGTAGCGCTACCTGACCGAACATGATCCGAGAGGGACAGCGCGAAAATGGAACCACCGATGACGGAGCAGAAATCCGATGGATTGAGGCTCGCGGCTTTGCAGATCGAGCCGTTTTAGGGCCTGCTGTGGTCTGCATTGCAGGATCTCCTTCGCGATCTTCATTTCAAGTGGAATATTTAGCGCCCCACACCGATCCATGATCAGAACCTCCACTAGGTTCGTTTGTCCTTCTGGAATTCGGAGTATCAGTGCGGTAACACTACTTAACACAGACTCTAACTTCTATAACACTCACAGACGACAGGTGACGACGACCGAGACGTTGCAAGCGGAACGAGGGCGGTATTCTGGGTTCCGACGGGCTCTGACGACATTCGTGTAAATGACTCTGCGAAGATAGATCAACAAAACCGATGGGCAGCCGAGATGAATTCCGTGAACGAACAAAGCGCGCCGTGGCGCTGCGCGCATGCACTCACCCCTTAGAGCTTGCACCACTGGCGAAGATAAAGCGACCCGAGGATCATCTTTCGAGGCGATAATGGAGACGGAATGTGTTGTGCTTCACGGGGACAAACCTCACTCATCTTCGTTTCCTGGGCCTCCTGCAAATTCGTTTATTTGCGCGATCATGATGTCATGGCGTTGAAGATCGCGTGACCCTCCTTCATCGCCTTCCTCCTCCTCTTCATCGCTGCCTGTCTCTTCTCCAACGGCCGCTGCATATGCGGCCCTTTCGCGCTTGTCCCGCCGGACATCCAGCAGTTGTTCTCCAACCGTGTGTTTCGGGGAGAAGCAGTACTGGACGTACGCTTCGAAGAGGGCCTGATTCGGAATGCCGCGCTTCAAGACATCGCCATGATGCTGCTTGTACAGGCTCATCAGCGCTTCGGGCGTGATGGTGTAGGTTCTCCGTTTGCCGCGGCAGGCGATTGATGCCTGGAGCCATCCCTGTTCAATCCAAAAAACTACTTCCGCTTTTCGGACCCGCTGGTCCTTCGAGCAGCAGAGGCTTCTGGAGTTTGGCCGCGAGATAGACAACCTGGGTCATCACTGGATCGATGAAGTAGCCCGTTTGGGACAGTTTGCCGGCAAGATCGGTGATCGACTCAAACATCGGCACGCCCTCGCGCTTCCGCTGGAATCGGCGTCGCACCCTGCCCGCACTCAATTGTCCGACTAGCAAGCAAAACGCCCGATCCAAGGATTGCCTGAACCCAAACATTCACGAGCGAGGTGGTTCCTAGTGAGGCCTGGAGAACCAAGAGTCCGCGGTCCCAAATGTCTCCTGGCCATGCCTTCCAGATCGCCACGCCTGAGTACACAGTCACTGCCGCATTGAGAAGCGTCAGCAATACCGCGACGATGAAATTCCCCGTGCGTCCCGTCACCTCGGCCTCCTCGAGTGCCGAGTCAGCATGGGGCGGATTCGAAATTCGGTCAAATTTGCGGTGCATTCGGGCGAAAGCTTGCGCCAGACATGAGTTGTCGGCGAATTTGACCCAATTCGGGTTGCGACCCATGATGCCTGCGTCTGGGAAGCCCATACACGGGATCCAGAGCGAGATGCGCACCTTCCCCATCCCAAATACCGCGCCGGGCGATGAAGGCCGAGCCGTCGAGCCGACCAAGCTTCTGACCGTTCGGGATTTGTGCGAAGTGTTCGGCGTCACGTCCGGCTGGGTATACACGCGCACCAAGAAGGACGCGATTGACCCTCTGCCGGTTGTTCGCCTCGGGCTGCGAGGGATTCGCTTCGATCAGGACAAGATTTCCACTTACATCCGCCAGCGGGAACGGCATCCGGTCGGTGCTACGCTGGAATCACCCAGCGGAAGTGCCCCAATCGAGAGAAAGGGGCATTTCAAATTGAAAAGACAACGAATCCAGACCGGCAGTGTCCGGTTGCGTGAGGATGGCGATCCAGCCTGGTGGGAAGGCTTCTATCGAGAGGATGTCATCACCGAGACGGGGAAGAAGCTGCGGAGACGCCGCGCGGTAAACCTCGGTTCTGTGAAAGAGGTTCGCTCGAAGAAGGCCGCTTTGCTGAAATTGGCCGTCATCCTTGAACCCATCAACCAAGTTAAGTGCCGACCGAAGACGATGATGACTTTTCGAGGATTTATCGAGAAATATCGAACACTGAAGCTGGCGAACAAGAAGGGGACGACGAAGCACGGATACGAGACCAACATCCGCGCCCACTTCCTACCCGAGTTCGCCGACATACAGTTGTCCGAGATCACCGTCGAGGCGGTACAGAACTTCATCAACCAGAAGGCAAAGGAAGGCAAGGCGCTGCAGACGCTCAAGAACCTGAAATGGGGGCTCAGTTCCATCTTCCGTGCCGCTCAAAAATACGGATACATGACGTCCAATCCCGCACGTGGAACCGACCTCCCTCCGGAGGAGATCAGAGAACAGAAGAAACTCCCGACCGGCGATCAACTGATTCAGTTGATCAACGCTCTCGAGGAGCCGATCAGCACGCTGGTCTATCTGGTCTCTGTCGCTTCGATCCGTCCGGAGGAACTGGCTTTCAAGTGGAAGGACCTGGTTCCTGAGACCAGAAACCTGTGGGTCGTGCGCGCGGTTAATCAGGGTGAATTGCACACCCCGAAGTACCACCGCTCGAACCGCCCGATCCGGCTGACGGAGGCAGACGTCGCGCGTTTGCTTGCGTTGAAGGAGCGGATAAGGGCCGGGGACGAGGACTGGATGTTTCCCAACCGCATTAAGACGGGCAAGACCATGAAGCCCGGTCCGATCTGGCACGAGACGCTTCTGGGCCGGCGCATTCAGCCGGTGGCAGACCGGCTCGGCCTGCCACATATCACGTGGCGTCTCCTGCGGCACTGGGGAGCGACACAGATGGTGGAGGAGCGGGTTCCGATCAAAGCGGCGCAGGAACGCCTCGGTCACTCTCGACCCGACATTCTGCTCAAGATCTACGCTCATGTGCTCGACGCGTCGGCAGACGCGGCGGCTGAATCGCTGAGCGGGCAGTTGAGCGGCGGGCTGAGGGCGGTTGAGGCTGCGCAAAACGCTGCCGTATAAGCGGTTCATTGCTTATCGGCAGCTAAACGGCAGCTAGAGGATTGCGGCCTCTAGTATAAGTTGTTGAGAGTATTGGAGGCGCGGGCCGGGATCGAACCGGCGCATAAAGGTTTTGCAGACCTTACAGAGCCATTTATGCCGGTTTGCACCCGATGCGCTGCCCTTGCATTTTCAATGGGTTAAGGCTCTCTACTTCCAACCTGTGCAACTCCATCTAAACCGGCACCCGCTACAGTATCCGCTACAGTCACAGGCTGGCATTATTCATGCGGACCGCTCCAAGAGCGTAGCCCACGGCATTGCTCGATCACCGCATGAGCAAGCATACTCGGAATGCTTGCATGAATCGAGCTTCGCATCCGGCACGTTTCAGGCAGTGTCACTTACGCCTGAAA
>Ga0182030_10002319_pt1 | contig 40264 bp, 43 predicted proteins | sample 812S3MmetaG_FD_121299 | JGI IMG/M metagenome (GOLD analysis project Ga0182030, IMG submission 121299) | Permafrost microbial communities from Stordalen Mire, Sweden - 812S3M metaG (Illumina Assembly) | ecosystem: Environmental > Terrestrial > Soil > Wetlands > Permafrost | place: Sweden...
CGAATGCGAGGGTTCGACTTCTCTTCACCCGCTGCAATATTTTCGGAGCGTTGGCCGCGACCACTGCCGCGAAATTAGCCCGATGCTCTGTCTTCAAAAGACTGGAGAGGAAATCCAACGGGACCCTTGGCGAGCCATTTATTGACCACGCGAACTCACTGCACGGATTTTGCTCGGAAGAGACCAGCCATTTCGTGCTTTGTTCTCCGTGCAGATGCCAGTCAGGGGCGCGCTGGCTACCAGCCCGCCACGTTTTCTTCTTGATATTGCTGAAGAAAATGGTGCTGCCAGACAGGATTGAACTGTCGACCTCTCCATTACCAATGGAGTGCTCGGGTGCCGCAAAGCCTTTTATTTTGTGAGCTTTTCAAGCTTTTGTCGAAATTACGTGTCAGGAACGTGCCACTATCAACGACAGAGTACCATATCGCCGCCGATCAGTCCTTCAGCGATTGCAGCAGTTGGAGGTGCAGATCTCGTATCACCATTGACACCTCCTTATTGGCGGACAACTCGTCGTAGTCGCCGTTGCGCAGGAATCGACGGATCGAGGTCTGCATGTCTACCACACGTCTGAAGTTGGTTCGCCGGATTCGCCATTCGGCCTCTTCCAACCTCGCCATGGGTTCGATCATTGCGGCGTGGGCCGGCAGGTAGCGCGCGCCCGTGTCGGAGAAAGCCATGCGTAACCAAGTCAGGCCGTCCACGATGTCAGCTCCGGCCAGAAAATAGAGCGGCGTCATGAAAGGGTCGAGTCCGCCGAAGACGTGTATGGGCTTGTGAACGTCGTTCGCGTCAAGTAACGCGCGCAGGCGAGCAACGAAGGTCAGCCTCTCAAAGAAAGTATCGCCGGCTTCTTTCTCCGTCACACCGACGATATCAAAGAGCCCGAGCGACCTGGCATGTTCCGCAATCGAATCCATTGTGAGTCTCTCGCCGATCCGCGGCTTGAGCAGGAAGGCGGTTCCCAGTCTTGGATCACTCGCTTCATGTGCCGCGACGATCTGGTCCTCGATCGTCAATTGCGTGCGGTCGTAGCTGACGGCAACGACGGGGCTGGTGACGTCGATCCCCGCCAGCGTCTCCGCATGGAGTTCGGGCGACCAGGGAAACGATGCGTGATCGGCGTTGCCCCCTCGAAGCCTACCCTCCTCGTCGACGAGCGTTTCGTAGCCGCCGCTGTCCACGATGATCAACTGCACTTTGAAGCGGCTAGGATCGACGCCGTGGTACCGGATATCGTACGCGCTGATGAGCACGGCGCCGGCGATGAATTCGGCAGTGTTTTCGAGTGTCGTCGAGACTGAGATCCTTGCCAGCGCCTTGCTCGAATAGGACGGCACCACCAATGGGCCGGTTGCGGCGGTAGCGCTCCCGACAAGGATCGGACGGGGCAAGCGCGTCTTCGGACGGTCCATCGAGACATCCGCTCTTGTGTGGAACGAGCCGGGTAATCGAGTCGGCCCGAAGGATTCGTGGACCGCGACGCGGATACTGTAGCAGAAGCTGTCTGTTGGGAAGCTGGGCCCTCCTGCGAGAAAGTTATTTCGGCGAAGGCCAGCCGCTTGGCTCGGCTTGCCCGGACAACGCGCGACGTCGCCCTTAGCGTTGAACTCGTCGCGAGCGCCGCAGTTTATGCACTTTCTCGCATAAGACGCTGAAGCGCGGCAAGCGCTTCGCGAAGAGCGGGTGACGATTGTGCCAATGCCATCAACTCGGAAAAGTCATCCTGCGGCACCTTCGCCTCGTGGCCGAGATGGTTGTCTAACTTTCGCTGATAGCTGGAGACTTTGGCTATTTTCCCGTTTTTCAGGCGAGAGACCGTCGACTGAGTGACGCCCAAGACCTTGGCCATTTGCGCCTCAGTCATGCCGCTGCGCACGATCGCGATGGATAATAAGGCCTGGGCCATGGTCTTTTTCATTGCATATTTATGCATTAATTCGCATAATCAGGCAAGGAGATCCAGATCATGCAGTTGGTGTGGGCGGGATACGGCACAGGCGCGCGTTTGATCGAGTTGCCGGACAGCGACGAAGAAGTCGTCCTAGGCGTCCGATGGGGCGCGCCGGATCATCTTGGGACTCCCGCTTACTGGGCAGTGCGATGTCAATGGAACGATGGACCAACGGCCAGCTTCGCTTGCGGGGCGAATTCGCTGGTCGAAGAGATCGGGTTCTGTCTGCTCGGCGGCTACAGCGTGACGTTCGAGGCCAACGTCGTGGCGTTCCAGTGGCTGAGGGAGCACCAGATCTTCGATTTGGGTGCCGAAGCATCGGAAAGCCTGATCCTCGAACTGCTTTCGCAGCCTCTGGATGTCCAAGGACGGCCTCGTCGCTACCGCTTCCCAAACCAGCGCGCTAGGCGGATCGCCGCCATGCGCCAACGGATGGTGGAAACGCCGCCGGACGCGACTTCGCCGCGGGTCTTGAGAGATCATCTGATGGCATTCGATGGCATCGGTCCGAAGACGGCGTCTTGGATCGTCCGCAATCATCTCGACAGCGACGAGGTTGCCATCATCGACATTCACGTTCTGCGCGCCTGTCGCCGGATGAGTCTGTTCCCGGACGAGATCTCGCTCCCGCGCGACTACGAGGCTCTGGAAGAAAGGTTCCTAGATTTCGCCAAGGCGATTAAGGTGCGATCGTCCCTGCTGGACGCAGTCATGTGGGCGGAGACAAGGGTCAGCGCCGAGGTAATCTAAGCGCGGCCTCAGACCAGGAGGCATAGACATGGGTGGGTCGGACGCGAAGCCAACGAAAAAGGGGACCGTCGCCGGGGTCGGATCGGGTCAGGACTGCCCCTCCAGGCTTACGACCGTCGTCTCAGGACCTACGGCGGGGATCACCAAAGGATCGTGGCTAGAAGTTCGCGTAGAACGTAGTGCAGGCGGTCCGCGGGTCATCCTTGTCGACGAAGTTACGGGCACCACGGTCGGCTCCCTCGCAGGCGTGCCGAACCTGGCGGTGCTGATCCGCTGCCTGGACGACGGAGTGCGGTATCGCGCGCTTGTAGATCATGTCGACGGCGGCAGGATCGACGTTACAGTCATTCAGGGATAGCGCATTGGTCATCGTCGGCGGGGTATACTCGGAGACTTGCGTGACGCCAGCTCGCGTCACACTTCTGGGGTCCGGAGGACGCGCTGCCATGGCTCTGGTCGGCCTTCGCGAGGGCATCGAGCTGCACACCTTCCATCCCTCAGAGCTAGAAGCGGATGTGACGGTCAACTTCGAGCCCCTCGGCATCAAGGTCACGGTACACCCGGCGCAGTGCCGCTTTTTGTTCGAATACCTTCACCCATTGGCCCGACCGACTATCGCGCCGCTTCCGAACCGGGACGCCGGCACAATCGCGGTCGAGGCGGACGAAGTGCTGCGGTTCGGTTGCCTCGAAGGTGACTTCCGCGTGACCGCGAAACGGGCGGTCTACGATCCTCAATCTGGTGGCAGGCCCGCGGCCTTCGCTGAGAACGGCTCGAGAGCGGAACGGCTCGCACTCGTCCTGAACGCCGAAGAGATCCGTCGCCTGGCGGAGAACGACGACATCGGCGCCGCAGCGGCGAGCATGACGCGGCGCGAAAACGCGGCGGCAGTCATCGTCAAGGACGGCGCCTCCGGCGCGTATGTCTTTGAAGGAGAGGCGACGCCTCGCCACGTGCCGGCCTACCCTACCCGCTCCGTCTATAAAATTGGATCGGGCGACGTTTTTTCCGCCACGTTCGCACACGCCTGGTTGTCGAGAGAGCTCTGCGCCCCGGAAGCCGCCGATCTGGCCTCCCGCCGAACCGCAGACTACGTCGAAACTCCAGCTTTCCCGCTCCCGCGATTCGGGTCGCGCCGCGCTCCGGCCACGGTAAGATCTGGACGGCGTAGGGTTCTGCTCGCGTCGCGAGGAAGCGCCACGTCTAGTCGATGGCTCCGTGAGGAGGCGATCAGGGGTGTCCAGAGCCTAGGGGCGACTATTGTTCGCGTCGAAGATTCCGTCGGCCGGTCCACCTCGTCGACTGCGGCAGAATACGACTTCGATCTCGTTCTTATTATTCTGCACGATATGGAGCACGCAGCCGCAGAAGTGCGCGCGGCATTGGCTCGCGGCAAACCCGTCATCGCCTTCGCCGATGCCCCGGAAATCCTCGACGAGGTCCGGGCGATCGGCGCCGTAGCGACGGACGACCTGTGCTCGGCTCTTTACCTGACCCAGTGGGCTCCGATATGAGGGCGCTGCTGTTCACCGGCGGACTGGACTCGACCGCTTTGGCTTGGATGCTCAAGCCAGACAAACTAGTGTTCTTCGACTACGGTCAGCGCCCCGCCAAGGGCGAGGAACGGGCCAGCCGTGCTGTCGCTGCTGCAGTCGGCATCGATCTGGACGTGCGCCGCATCGACCTGTCCGCGTTCGGACACGGAACCATGTCGGTATCTGGGGCACCGCTGGCGTCAGAGTCAAAGGCGCCTGAATTCTGGCCTTATCGCAACCAGATGCTGATCACATTGGTGGCGATGACTTACGCCGCCGAGCCACTAACGGAAATATCGGTCGGCACCGTTGTGGGGGACGACGCGCATCCGGATGGCAGCAGGGAGTTCGTTTCGGCGATCGATGGATTGGTGGGGCTGCAATCCGGCGTACGCGTCTTAGCGCCAGCGATCAACATGACCACGCCTCAACTCGTCAGGAAGGCGGGCGTCCCTAAGTCGGTCTTGGGCTGGACCTTCTCATGCCACACCGGAGAATGGGCGTGCGGGTCTTGCCGAGGTTGCAACAAGCACCGCCAGGTAATCGAGTGTCTCGAAACAGGAACCGACGGCTGAATTAATCGGCCAACGTGCCGGATTGCGGCAGGCGTATTAGGGCAACCGACCATGACACCAGGCGATGGCGGAAGAATGGCTGACGCGCGTACGACCGCGGGTCGTGATCAGGAAGCATCGAGCGCGGGAGGATTGCCGAATGATTCGCTCCTGCCCCCGGACAAGGCGTTGGACCATGCTTGGCGCTACTTCGCCTTGCATGCTCAACAAAGGATATCTGTCTTCAACTTCTTCGTCGTCCTCTCGGGCGTCCTGGCGACTGGCATCGGTGCCAGCCTCCAGGCGGGAAAATCGATGGCGTTGGTGGCCGCTATGCTGGGAGCCCTGCTCGCTCTCTTCTCGTACGTATTCTATCGGCTAGACGGAAGGGGATCCGAACTCGTGAAGCTGGCAGAGGACGCGCTTATAGCGGGCGAAGGCGAATGCATGCCGTTGTATGCCCGGATCGTCGCGGCGGAAGGTAAGCGCCGCATTTCCGACTCCGGCGCCTCTAGACCGAGGACCTGGACGTTCGGTCGATCGTTCAGGCTAATGTTTTGGGTAATGGGCATTTCGGGCCTCGTCGCGACCGTATGCTCTCTCTATCGCTGGGCGACGTAGGACTTCAGGTAAATATCTATGTGAATTACCGCGACTGGCGCGTGGCATTCACGGAATGCGCTGCTATTGATGGAACCCACGAGGTCTCCCCTCGCATACGCGCTGTCGTAACTGCGGCGTAAGAGCGAATGTCTAATCAAGGATCGTGCGCGCCACTGCACGCGGAATGCCTGGCGTGATTGGAAGGGAGACCTCGTGCCCAGCCTCGCATCGTTCTTCGGCGCTTCGGTCCGAGTCACGGTCCCTAATGAGCTGACCAGCGAAACCGAAATGCTGAAGTTTCTTGCCCTATCGGCAGCCGAACTTCAGAAGATCTGGTGGTTCCGCGGCCGCATGTACCGGAAGTTCGAGATCGCCAAAGGTGAGGGCAAGAGCCGAGTCATAAGCGCACCCGATCGCCGGTTGAAAATGCTGCAGACGAAGATCGCGTCCTCGCTCGGCCAGATATACAGGCCCAGGAATCCCGTGCATGGCTTCGTCGACGGACGTTCGGTCAAAACGAACGCCTCTGCTCACCTCCGAAGCAAGTTCGTGATGAACCTGGACATCGAAGGCTTCTTTTCGTCCATCACCGAAGGACGCGTCTCCGGCCTGATGAGGGCGCTCGGCATCGACGGCCGCGTCGCAGAAATCGTTGCGCGGATCTGTTGCAACGAAGGTGTCTTGCCGCAAGGCGCTCCTAGTAGTCCGGTGATCTCCAACATGATCTGCTTTCGCATGGACAAGGTGTTGCAGACGATCGCGAAGGAGAGCCGCTGCATCTACACCAGGTATGCCGATGACATCACGTTTTCCAGCTACCAACCACTGACCTTGCTGTTCGAAGGATCTCCGCCGCCGCCGGGAACTTTCTCGCCCGATCTGCTAAAAGATCTGCTTCGCGGCGCGTTCCAGTCCAACGGCTTCGTGATAAACGCCAAGAAAGTCCATTATGCCGACAAGCATTCACGCAGAACGGTAACTGGCCTCAAGATCAACGAGCTCGTCAACGTCGACCGGAAGTTCGTCCGAAACGTCCGTGCCGCGCTGTTCGTGGTCGAAAAGCAAGGCACCTCAATTGCTCAAGTTGCCCTCAAGGACAAATATGGTCGCAGTGCGAACCTTGCGTCGCATCTTCGGGGGCGGATAACCTGGATTGGTCACATCAAAGGACCGTCGGATCCAATTTTTCGCGGTCTCGCCTTGCGCTACAACAAGCTATTCCCCGTCGATAAACTTGAAATTCTACCTTCTTTTCTCGAGATTAGAGACCGCGCCGTATGGGTAGTGGAACACTGGGGTGGCGGCGTCCTCGAAGATAGCGCGCAGGGCACTGTATTCTTTCTAAAGTCCGTAGGGCTTGTTACTGCTTGGCACAACGTAGCAAAGGCGACCGAAATCGAGGTGTATCACCCGAGCAAGCCTTCCAATAAATTTAAGGCGAGCGTTCTGAAGTACGATGCGGGCCGCGATTTGGCGATCTTGGCGCACGAAATACCCACCACCGAATACTACGAACTCGAGATCTCGAAACGAACGTTCAAGGTCGGCGATAATATGACGGCAATCGGATTTCCAAGCTTTGGTCCGGGCGACAAGATTAACGTTCGATCCGGATCGATAAGCTCGTTGCCTACGAAGAGCGCCATTCAGATGATCGAGGTGACGCAAAAGCTCGCGCAAGGCATGTCCGGCGGACCGCTGCTCGACGAGAAAGGTGCGGTTGCCGGAATCAATCATAAGGGAGGGCCGAGCGAGGCTAGAGATTTTGCCGTGCACGTCAGCGTCCTAATCGATTGGCTAAGCAAGTCGTAGTGCGAATTGGACGAGATCGCCACATCATGATGTGAAGGCGCTCGACCGCACTTCGTTCCTTTGCTCGGCCGGCGCGATGCCCGCAGCCGAGCCCGGACGATGTCGTTACATGAAGAAGCGAAACTGATACGGCGTCGAACCCAAACCGTCCATCCGCTTGACGACGCGCGCAAGCACCTTGGCGTAGGCCATCGTTACTGGCAGCATGTCGTACAATGCATCGTTATTCCAATCCATTTTCGCAAGCGCGAGAGCCGAGCGCGCCGTTTCGTCCCACGTGCCATGGCCGGCGTGGCGGACCAGGCGTATCGGGCGGGGCGTACTGCGCCCCCCCTGGTAGTACGAGCGATCGGCAACACCTTTCACGTCGCCATGCATCCACAGCAAGCACTCTCGATCTCCAAGTGGGATCAGCGTGCCGCGCTCGACCGGATAACCGTTGGGCTTTCCTTTGGTGCTGCCTTGCCGATCGCGTTCGATCCTGACGCCCCGCCAGCCTACGTCCTCCACGATCTGCACGAGGTCGACCGCCTCGCAAAGATGCAGCGCTTCCATGCAGCCGTCGATCTCGTCCTTCTTGAACTCCGTCGTTTTGTGCACCGTCACCCTGCGCGGCGTACGGCCCGAGTGCCTTCGCCGATAGAGGTCCAATGATCGGCTCATCACGCGAAACATCTCCGTTCGCGACATGAACGGATTTTCCCGCTGGACATCGATTTCGTGTGCATCATAGGCAACGAATTCGAGACCGGCGCCTTCCGCGTCGAAGACCTGACTGCAGCAGGTGACGAAGCGGGGTCGATCGGATTGGGTCGGGCGCACCGCGTAGGACAGACCGATATAGGCGGTTTCCGGATCCGTGTCCGCGAGCTTCCAAGGGACGCCGCCCGCCTTCGCGTAGATAGCAAGACCGATGCGCCACATGACGCTCGCGCGGTCCGGATAGGCGAGCGCGCGGTCTTCCCGCACCAATTGGATCGGAATGCGCCGCGCGGCGGTTGCCGCCTTGAGGTGGTCGTGGAGATCGAAGTCGTCGCCGGCGGCGCCCACAAAGCCCGCCGCCCAGCTTTGCGGGATGTAGATGAAAACGATGTCGAACGCGTCGCGGCGCGCCTCGAGAAATTGAATGGCTCGAAGCAGCCGATCGGCCAGCACGACGTGAGGCGTGCCCGAGTCCTTCATTTCGGCCTCGAGCCGATCGTCCAGTTCTACGTGGCAATCTTTGACCGCGCCTCGCATGTCGAGATTGAACGCCTTACGGAAGCCTGGCCAGGGCGGCAAATAGTCCTTGCGTTCGGTCGCCTTGAACTCGGTCGCCAGTTCTTTCATGAAGCCATAGAGCCGCACCCCCTGCCGAGCCGGGGCGATCGTCGCGATCCGGATCGGGTCGGGAACGAGCCCGGACGAATACGGTCCGAACCGCAAAAGTCCACGAAGAGGATGGAGATCGACGTCGGACGCGCGGTCAGGATGAAACGCGAGTTTCGCTTCGGGAATGAAGATGTGAGGCGATATTTCGCTCGTCATAGGCCGGCTCTTCCTGAGTAAGCTGTCGTATCGCCGAGTCTGAAGGCCGCATCCACGCCTGCGCTGATGCCGAGGGCCAGGATATCGCCGTGCGGGGAGGCGAACAGGGCCGACCAGAATGAGAGCAATGCATTGAGCGTCGGATTGTAGCGTTTCACAGTGCGTTCGCGCGCAAAATCGGTCGCTGCGGCCCTGTTCGCCTGCGTGATACCTTCGAACACGGTACGCGGTTCGAGCAGGAGCCAAAGCCGCTCGTCCGCCCAATCGAGCCGGATACCCAAGCCCTCTTGCCAACTTAGCTCGGGGTGCCGCGGTACGGTTCCGCCGAGGCTTCCCGTCAAAACTTTCAGCGGCGCCCACTTCACGTCGTCGACTGACGACGGTGTCAGGAGGTTGCTGCTCCGGCGACGAACGCCGGTCATCCCATGCGTCCGAATCAGCGCGCGGGTCAGGGCTTCACGGAGGAGGCCGCGCTCCTGGCTTTCGTAGCGCAGTCGGCGGACTTCGATCGCGTGTAGGTCGAAGCTTTCGATACCGTAAGTCGAAAGCACCGCTCGCACGTCGCCATCGGCGCCGAAAGCGAGTACCCCGGATCGAGAGCGGGTCGCCAGCACTGGGACATCGGCGGCTTCGATCGCCGACCTGACCTCCGCCACGCCGCCGATGCCGCAAACTACGCGGCGACATACGGTCGGCGTTCCGATCAATTCGAGAGCATTGAGCCGGACGACCGGAAAACCGCGGTTGCCGGCCGCACGCGGTGCGGGAGACCAGATCCGCCGCTCCGAAGCGAGTTCATCCAGAGCTGCGGTGTCCAGATCCCCCGCTAGGCGGACGAGGTCGCGCAACGTTTCGTCGAAATTCTCGATCTGCACCAGACCGCCATCGACGTTTTTGCGGGCGGCGCTTGCCAAGAGCCGTTGGACGCGCGGCAACGGCGGCTCCTCACCGCGATGAAGCCAGAAGAGGCCGGAAGGAAAAGGAGTGTCGCGTTCGAGGACCGCATCCAGCGTGTCCATGATGGAGTCGTCCCGGCCGCTGTAGCCCGCCACGATCAGGCCCCACCGAGCGCAGCTATCGATAAGCAACGCCCTGAGCTTGGCATCCTGCTCGCGCAACTCGTCGCCAGTGTTCTTCAGCCGGCGGCTACGAAAGTCGCCGTGAAGCTTGACCTCGACGGGCCAGCGCCCCTCGTCGATCACGTGGCGTCCGACGGGTCCTGTCTCGATCGCTACCGTCGTCAATTGACCGGTACCTCCGTAGACCTTGGCGCAGCCATCGGCGATCAGAGGATCGAAGTTGGTTGTCCAGACGAGGCGGACCTGCCCACTCTGCATCAAAGTCGAGAGGGCGACGTGTCCGTAAGACGGCTTGGCGCCGCTGACCTTCGAAGAGATGTAGGTTCGGCGGTCGGCCTCGCTCGGATAAACCGCCTCGAACAACGTCGCATATTCATCGGGTGCACCCATCGTGGCCAGATTGCCAGCGCCGTCGATGAATGACTGCAGTTCACGCCGGACGGCCGGGTTGGCGAGGTCCGTGACCAATTTTGGCGAGACGCGGCGACGGCTGACGTAGAGTTGCTGCTTGAACTCCCAGATCATGTCCCAAGCCGTCGGGATTCCGGCGGCTGCCGAAGCGCCCGCGCCGAGCAGCCACATCAGATTTCCGCCCCGTTGTGAGAAGCGGCGCGCGAAATCATCCGCAGCGACGGTGGGATAGGGCGAATCGGTTGACATTCGACCATTCTAGCTGTGAGAGTTCCACTGTGCGACCCGGGCTTCGCTTTCTATTTGTCCTACCCACCAGAATTTTCCCGTTGCTCCTGTAGCCGGAAACACAGCATCTCAAGATCTCTGCGGGAGTTTTGCGGGAAATAAAATCCCGCTAATTCCCGATGTTTCCCGTTCGTCCCTCATCTAGTCCTTTGGTGTTTTGCTCGCGAGGGTAAACATCCGTCGCCATAATTAACGGTGGTCAAGAACCTTCGTCTGCCTTTAGAAGATGCTGTATTTTACGGGGATTTTCGGAGTGCCCGCGGCTTTCGGTGGGGAGTGTCCGTAGGCAGCCGTCGTAGATGGTGATGCGCGACCGCCGAAAGCGGGACGCGACGTGCGCCTCGGATAGTGCGAAGTATCCGACCCATGATCTTGTTGCGTATGGGCGGCTCGAATGCAGTCTCTGACCCGTCAGTTCAGGATCAAGTCTGGCGGGATATTGGCGTCGCGGTGAACGCCGGGTCCAGAATGGGTGCCATAGTTGCGACGTGGGCGTCGATGCGTTCGAGTACGGACATCGGAACGACGTCTCGTTCTGGCAAGGTCCACCATCGGTCATGCACTGCCGCAACCGTTTCAAGAACCGCGGATTTGACGGCACCGTCCGGCAGCCGGGACCGGTTTGCGAAATTGCGCCAGCGGTCGGGCGTGAGCGCCTTGAACGACTTCTCGCCACCCAGCGACAGGGCCATTCCGTCGCCGGGCAGATATGCGATCGACGACAGCACATCGTAGACGGGTGCGAGCGCGGGTTTCGTACCGTCGCCGGGATAGATCACCGACCAGTTTTTGAGGTGCATGTCGCCATTGCCTATAATGGCGGCCAGCGCCAGTCGCCTGACGAACTCGATCGCCGCATCGAACGACACCGCGGTGTTCAGCACGTCGGCAATGTTGTGATAGCTCCCCCCCGCGTATTTGCGGTTTGGCTGTACCCCGAACACCTGCGCGAAGTCTTCGATGTGGATACGGCCGGCTTGCGTGCGGTCAAAACGTTTGACCAGGAGCACTTGCCCCGTCGAGAGAGTGTTGAACTCTTCCGGAATTCCTTCGAACTCCTCCTTGTCGACGAGTTCGCGTTCGGGAACGTCCATGCCAAGTGCTTCCGAAAGTGCCAGAATCGCGAACTCGTTTTCAGAGAGGCCGATGTGGTTTATCGACGGAAATTTGGCGATGTAGTCGCCGTCGGTGTCGCCGACGGGCAGCGTGATGCCTCCCTCTTTGCCGGCGTTCTTCATCACCGACAGTTTCATCTGAACTCCGGCCAACGAGAATCGTGCTTTGCCCTTCGATGCAGCCGGCGGCGGCACAACGGCTTTCCCGTCGCCGGGAGACACCACTACGGCGCCCGGAAGGTCGGCGCCGAGCGCCTCCAACAGGTCGAAGTCGTTGCCCGGCCGCACTGCGCCGGCGTGGTGCTTTTCCATCGCTTCGCGGAGCTTGTCCTCCGGAAGGAGATTGGCGAAGAACGGCGGCAGAATGCCTTGCTGTGGTTTTGGATCCTTCCGAAGACTTCCGTCGGCCGACCTGAACGACAAGCTCAAGATCGGCGGGTGCGGAGTCTTTCGGTAGGACTCGGACAGATTAAACGCGTTGAAGTCGCCCGGCGTACGGACGATCACTCCGACGCTTACTCCGTGGAGGGTGACGTTGAGTGAACGGATATCGGGTGCGGATCGTTGTGCGCTCATTCCCTTTCGTCCTCGCTGGGATCCGCGACGAACGCCGGTTGGTCATCGTCTTCGGCCGGCCGAAGCATCGACCGCACGGCGGAAACCAGTTCGGTCGGGATGGGCATCATTTCCAGGTTGAGGGCACGAGCTATGTTGAAGAGGTTAGTCGCGCGCGCGGCGGCATCGCCGGCTTCTATCGCCCGATATCGGGGGCGGCTGAGCCCCGCCCTGGTTGCTACCTCTTCCTGAGTAAGGCCGGCGCGTTCACGAGCTTGGCGAAAATGGCCGCCCAGTTGCTTAAGAAGATCGGAGTCTTGACTCATGATACGTTAACGTATCTTTCTGCATTAAATGATACGTTTGGGTATCAGTTCTAGTATGGCTTGTCAACCGAAATTGATACTTTTAGGTATCATTTCCATTATAAAGATACGTAAACGTATCAAGAATCATGCATCGACAGAACTTACCACCTTTCCTGAGACTGACTGAAATAGGCGGCGACTAATCCCTGGACATAAATGACACACCGAAATCGAACGCCGCGTTTTCGAGAAAGAAGTTCAAAGACAACAGGCACGGTCCCGGTGACTTCGAAAGAATTCAGATCAGGACCATCGTGAAGGGTCAATCGATCGAGGGCCTATGGGACAAGCCGAAGACGGCCGACGAAAGCACGGGCAACGTCTCCTGGGCCGGCAGGCCTACGTCGAACTGGAGCAGCACGTGGGCCAATGCGGGAAGGTGGAGTTTGCCGAAGCCAGCGTGGCAGTGCCCTTCGTGGGAGCCACGACCGGCGCATTCGTCAGCCAAACCAGGGATGGCGGCATTCGCTTCTCTTCCATGGCTCGCGCGGTCGACTGCACGTCGATATCCAGAATATCATCCAGGGTCATGTCGGCAGGAAGACGGCCGGTGATTACGGGGATGCCTGGGTCGAGGACGCCAAACGGGAGATTTCCGAGCTTCCCCGCTACGAATTGTCAACAGTATGAAAGTCTCTTCTGACTAATCGCGGTCCAAAAACCAAAACGAGATTGTGGGGCTTGGACTCGGACCGCCCGAAATGACCGAGTAGTTCATCCGCACTTTCTTCCCTAAGCAACCATACGATGACCACTTTGAAGAGCGAGCAGGCCGCAAAGATATTGCCGAGCATTTCTTGAAAGGGACGCCGAAGGTCTACTGCACCTGCCAGCATTGATTCATAAAAAACGCTTGCGGATTGATGTCTTGGCCCGAGGAATGCGACATGTGACTTGACCAGCGGGAATCTCCAATCACTTTTGGGGTCGGTTTGGACCAGGAATTCGTCTTTCGACAGTTTGAGCGCGGATCTCACCACCGCGCGCATCTTGGGCCCGCCGTCGACGGCACCGGTTTGCGGCTTTCGCGCTGCATCGCTCGGCATCTGTTCGCGTAAATCCGACTCCCACTTCAAGGCGGCGCGAAACTTAAGTCGTCCTGCTATCAGGTCTGCCAGCATGCTGCGCGCGGCATCGGGCTCAATTTTGCTGACGCGCATAACGATCTCCAAGACCGCAATGGGAAAGGTGGACCACTCTACATCGTAATCCAGTTGGCTATCCACGAACTCAGCCACATTGACGAACCGTTGAATGGTGTGAACAGACAGAACTTTGTTTGTCTGCTTTCGCTTCTTGAGTGCTTCCGCTTCGTCGGCGAGAAATCTCCGACGCGTTTGTATGTTCGGCGACCTGAAGAGGCGGTTTCGACCGATAGAGCGGCCGATTTCGAGCCACTCGGCAGTCCGTTTTTTCATATGCCCTCCGAATCGTAATCAACAAACATTTAACCATGAATCTCGCTTCCTGCACAAATAACTTGTGCGTCGAATGCCTTATGCGTACAAATAAATTGGTGCAAGTTCTTCCCAACCCGAATGATCACCATGAGTAATATCCTCTACATTGACGAGCGCGCTCTTCGGCACCACGCGGAAGCACACGCTCGCCTCATCAGGGAGGCGCAGTCCATCAGGGGCCGCGCGCTAAAATTCATTGCCATGCGCGGCCTTAAAATGCCGGGCGTCGATGACAGGCGCGCGGTATTTGGCGGACTCGAGTTTGTTGTTAGCTGGTCCGAACCGGAGTGGGCGGAAATCTTGGAAAATCTGAGCGTGTCAGCCTCCGGGGAAAAAGTGTTCGAGGTCGCATGGGGCGAAGCGGACGGGCTCGATATCAAAACGTTCGACCGCGGGAACTGGCAAGAATTGGTTTCGCAGGCCGTCCGCGAGGCATCGGCAGAGTTGAGAGCTGTAAGAGCCGAGCGGCGGAAGCATGAAGCAGACCGCAAACGATATGGCACCAGCGGGTCGACTGGACCGGACGCGCATGTTGCGGCGTCCATTCATCAGTGAAAGAAGTCGTCATGAGTACTTCAGTGGACGCCCCTATCCTTCGGGCAATAAACAAGTCCGTCGTCGAGGCCTCGTTCGGCGATCGCAGGATCAAGTTTGTCGTTCTATCGCAAAGGCAGTTGACTGTTAGCCTGATCAAGGACGACGCGGGGGACTTCCTGCTGATGTGTGGCCGTAAGCTCGACGTTCATCCAATGCTGGATACCTGGGAAGCCTCGTTTGAGAACCTCAGGTTTCGGCTGAGGAGGGAGCGTGTCCGCTTGGGTCCGGGCTCCGCTGAGATGCCTTACGGCTTGGATATCTGGGCAGGAGGCAAGAAGGTTCTAAACATCGTATGGGGTCATTACGGCGAACCAGAAATCGTTACGTTCCGACGCGGGAAATGGGAAAAGCAAGTGCGGCGGGCCGTCGTCGAGACGGAGAGGACCTTGCGGGCGTATCGTGCGCATCTGGCTGCGCAGGAATACGTGCTGGGAGCTTCGACGTGACATCCTCAGCGGTCTTCTCCGCCACTGCGATGGGTTCCCCCTTTTCAAATGGATAACAAAGCAACGCTATGATGCTCTCGGTCATCTCATTTTTCCTTTCGGCGGTCGTTCATCCCCGTGAACCGCCTCGTAAAGTCCGGGAATAGGAGGTTCGCACCGTGCGTATGTCGGGTCTCCTGTGCCGGGATTAAAATACCCGGTGCCGCCAAACCATTCGCTCTCCTCGATCGCGGTGCATTCGAACCGCAGCGTCGGGTATCGTCGAGCCAACGCCTCAAAAATCTTCGTAGGAAAGCTAAGAGCGGTGTCGAACCTGAATTGAAGAGGGTCTTCGGAAATCACGTCGAGCGCGCGGGAATTCCATTTTGTTCCCCAATTGCGCTTTCCCCAATCGTCCCAGGATTCGTGGCGAACGCCTCCGGCGTGGCCAGCCACGTCAGGAAGTTCGTGAACAATCTCTCCCTCCTCGCTGACCTGGGCCACAGTCTCCGGAAAAGGAACGATCTGTTTGAAATCGAAATTAAGAATGCCGTGTGCGTCGCAGACAGCCATTTTTTCCCAAAAATCTTCGACCTCGCGGGACGGGCCGGTAACGGTGCATCGCGTCGTAACCCAATTTGGCATCAGTGCTTCCACATTTTGCATACGCTCGGAATGCTTGAGTAATTGCAAAAGTTTAGGGGCACGTGAGCCATCCCGATTTTCTTGCGGTGGTGCCGACGTACGCCATGGATGCTGCTCAGAGCGCAGGCCTGAAAGCATGCATATCTTCGAAAGTGGCTGCCCAATCGCCTGCCTTGAATACGAGAACATCGATGGGGCCGTCATTGTCCCACTGCACCGACATCTTCTTTGCATTGTCGAACCAGACGTCGATCATGAAGCCCTTTGGATTGACCCATGCTGGTACGCCAGCGTCGCTAAGGTCGACTTTTGGAGTTTTGTAGAGAATGGCTACGCGATCGTCCTCGTAAGTCATAACCGTGATGGTCTCGGCTCCCTTCTTAACGGGGGTCAACCGTCCATGGTTTGCGACGATATCGACTGCCAAATCTCGTAACTTCGTAGTAATTTGAATCTTGGTTGCCTGCGACATTCTTGCCATCGTTAGTTCTCCAACAGAGCGATCACGTGAAGTGGTGATATCAATGCTTTCTTGATTTTGAGTGTTTGCGGTTGAGCACAGTTTGATCCATCTCGTTTACCAACCGGCGACGATGCGCCGGAGCGTCGTGCGCGTATGCCATAACCGAGCGAAAATCGAGCCAACCGCCCTGTTCCATAGCCGCGCGCGGATCCAGGCGAACTAGTTTCGTCGCGACCATGTGCCGGAACCAGTGTTGTGTGACCGATTCCACTAGAGCGGCGTCCGCCCTCGCGTTTTCGCGGGCATCGGTGGCTGCCTTGATGCGACCTAGCTTTCGAAGGCGGCGATGTTCCGTTTCGCCGGCATCGATGATAAATTTGCAGGCGCGACGCTTAGCGGCTCGGAATCCGGTTTTATTTTGGCCGCCATAAGCGCGTCCATTGAAAACGTAGGGCACCCGCTTGTAGGTGAGAAATAGCGGAGCCAGGCGATCGTGAAGATTTCCTCGCCATTTCAGGTAATCCTTCAGGATCGCTACCGCGGTGCGGTCGAGAACCGCTGGAACGTCTTCTCCATTCTTTGTTTGTGGAAACGTGAGTTGCTCTCGGCCCTTAGCCAATATGAGGTCGCAAACTCTGGCGGCGTAGATGACCGATGAAACACGGGCGCCCGTACACCGTTCTACCGCGAGTTGGGCGCGGATGGTGATGTGACAGTGATCGAACAGGATTTGCACCAGCTCCGGACGAAGTTCCTCGATGCGCCTGCGCTTCCTGGTGTTAGGATTGCGCGCTTCGCTATCGCGTTCGAATATAGGCGATGATTTAAGACCGTGGTGTCGTCGAGCGAAATTGAGGATCGCGAGGACGCCGCTGACGAAACGTTCGCGCGTTGCGGCGGTCCGGCCCGTCATGCGGCCAGGCGAGAACCCGACGGCCGTTTGCTCGCCGTCGATCCATTTTTTCCATTCGGCGTCCGAGATTTCGTTCACGCGCCGAGTGCCGAATTTTTCGGTAACCGCCTTGGCGATATCGAGCGACGACGGACCAAGCGGTCGTTTCCGTTTGAATGACAAATAGCCCTGTACCGCGATTGCGACAGGATCGCCGCGCGTAACTTTGCCTGTCGCCTTTGCCTTGAGATCGTCGACGAAAGCCTCTAGCGCGGTCTCGGCTTCGCTTTGGGAAACGGCCGAGATGGCCAGGCCAAGACTGCGTCGTACGCGGATCGAACGGCCGCCGACCCGTATGCTACCGGAAGCATGCCAATTGCCGTCTCGTTCGGCGAGCGCGATGCCGCGAGCACGCCGCCCGGCGCGCTTTCCCTTTCGATCGCGCTTTTCAGCATTTCGAATGCTGCTGTCGACCATATCCGCTTACGTCCCCTGAACGTGTGAAACTGAAATCTCCGAGAATCAACAGGCCTCAAAAGATCGGCGGATAGCCAACCGTCCAAGGTCCGCTTGCTCGTGCGCAGATCCCGCGCGACTTCCTCAAATGTTCGATCCGACATCTTGGTCCACGATAATCAGACATCCGTATGACTTGAAATTCAGTACAAGTCAAATACTATATGGCAACAACTGCAATGAGATACGACACAACCGATCGTTTACCATAGCGCCATTACTCTATTGTTTTGTACTGAATTGCAAGTCATCCTGCCGTCGTCAACTACAGGAGCTTGCAATGCCGTTTTTATCCCACTGTGAAATCGAACCCGATCGCCCGCAGCGTTTCGTCGCGCCCGAAAAGTTCTTCTGCGACAGTCGCGGGCGGCCGCTTCGCAAGGCGAAGCTGCTGGCCAAAGAGATGAGATCGCGTGGTTACGAGGTCCGTCTGACAGACTGTCAGGATGCCGTCGCGCGCATGTTCGGATTCCTGCATCTTGCGGACCTGTTCGCTACGCTCGGCTTGGGTGCGCGATCTCCGGGTGACGAAGCGATCGGGCAGGAGGCGTTCGAAGTTCGGTTCTGGAACCAGGTCAAGGTCCTGACGGAGATCGGCGCATCCCCCGGCGATGCGGAAACAATCATCGATGCTGTTCGGCCTACCAGTGGCATCCCGCGTCAGTCCTGCGACGAAGATGGACTCGCCGAAATCGGCAGCGCGGCGAAACTGACATCTGACGCAGCAGGTGCCCGGTGAGCCCTCTTCAAATCCGTCGGAGGGCGAAATTCTACCGCTCCTCCGACTTCCGCGCGATTCTCGCTCAGGCGTTCGGTGTAACACGGAAACAGATCGCGGTCTGCATCGACGCACTCATCGAGGCTGGTCGGATCCCGTCGGACGATCCCTTGTCCAACACCATCGCTGTGTCCAAGGATGCCGCAGCCGTTCTGATTGCTTACGCGAGCCGCCGGACCACCGCAGCGGAGATCGTACGGTTGACCGACCGCCTGACGGACATGCGGTTTCAGTGTGAGTATGGGCCTGCGGCGATGACCGTGGGCGAGGCGGCGTCGCTCGCCAAGGCAGACGACAACTCGTTCGGGTTCCAGCTTGCCAAGACTTTCCGTTACCTCTGGTCGGACGATACGTTCGTGCGAACGCTTTCCCCGATCGCCCTGACCATCGGCTGGGACAGGGGGCCACCGAACTTGTTCGGGCTGATCCACCACCGCTCCCAGGCCGGCGAAACGACGCGGTTATTCTCGAGCGCGAATTGGAATCTAGCAATATGCGATCCGGATACGGCGCTCGACCATGTGCAAATCGACTTCTTGGGCGGCTCGCTGACGTCCTCTTTGTCATTGGGGCTCATGGGCGAGTTGATGAAGCAGGCGTGATCACCGAAATCCGGCACAGGGAGGGACGAAATCAGCTCGACCTAAAAGGGGAGCAGCCGACGTCGGGCCTCGGTCATTTCCGGCGGCTCGTCGCGGTGCGAGGCGAAGGAGGCGACGACCTTGCCGATGAGGGCTTCGGGGTCGTAAGTCAGGGGAGGCTGCCCGCGATGATACTTCTCGATCCGAAGTCCATCCACGAGATAAGCGAATAAGCCGCCCGAACTGACATCGCGCTTCGATCGGTCGACGAACAGGCGGTCTCCGATCTCCCAGTTGGGATCGTGCCGCGGGATAGCGAGTACGACCACGTCGGCGGCGTTCGAACCGATCAGCTTCGAGAGGAGGCCTGATGGCAACTCCCAAGCCCTGCTCGAAGGCGCGGAATGGATCTGACGCAGTTGAGCAATGTCCGCCAAGTCCACCTCGTAGAGACGCTCGCCGTCGCCCTCCCTCGCGCTGATCGACCTGGAAACGGCTTCAAGAAACAGCATCTGTATGCTCGAAGCATTAGGAGGGTTTAGCATCGGGATCGTCGGAAGGGTCTTGGCGAGCACCTCGAGGTCGGTTCCCCGCGAGCCGGCCAACGTCCGATCGATTTCACCGCCCAATCCCGAGGGTAGCGTTCCCCGAAGGAGCCAACTCATCTCGATGCCGTAGGCCTGTCCGTACGCTTCGGCCACCCGTTCCGAAAGTCCGTTGGCTCCGGTTTCGTGATTGTTGATGGTGCCGCGGGACGCACCAAGGAAAATTGCTGCCGAAGTCAGCGTCGGGAAACCACGGACGATCCGCGCCAAACGCAATCTCTTACCAACGCGCTTCCGCTGGTCCTTGACCTTCCGTGCTTCGCCTGCCCTCAATTTCTCCAGGTTCTGCGCGGCCTTTCGCGAGAGGCGGACCTCCGGGTTGAGCAGTTGACGCACCGACACGCCGAACGACGCGGCATACTTCTCTGCGTCAATCTCGCTGATATTGCGCGCTCCGCTTTCGTGGCCACGCAATGTATCTGCGGACCATCCGAAGTGAGCTGCCGCTGCCGCTGCAGATCGAAAGCCGGCGGCGATGCGTGCCGCCTTGAGAATCGTGGCGGCATCCTTGTCGCCATACGTCTCGCTCTTTCCTGATTCGTCAGCCTTGAGCAGTTGACGCACCGACACACCGAACGAAGCCGCATACTTCTCTGCGTCAATCTCGCTGATATTGCGCGCACCGCTTTCGTGGCCGCGCAATGTATCCGCGGACCATCCGAAGTGAGCTGCCGCTGCCGCTGCAGATCGAAAGCCGGCGGCGATGCGTGCTGCCTTGAGAATCGTGGCGGCATCCTTGTCGCCGTACGTCTCGCTCTTTCCGGATTCGACGGCCATGTGATTCGCCCTTTGTTTACCATAGGCGCAAGAGGTCTGACTTACAATGAGTTTCAGAGTGACTTGAACTAAGTTTCAGTGTACAAGGGAGTGGTCTAGTTGAGTTGAAGGAGACTTCAGGTGAATGACGTCGTTTCTAATACCAGCGAGGTAGGCACAGTTGCCGCACCGCTGCTTTCCGACAGAACCAGGGCTCGCTTTGAAAGCAAGCCCAGTGCGGAGGACTGGAGGGACGATGAGCCCATGGAGCTCGCGGTCGCCGTGGCGCTCCACCTTACCGCGGGGCTGTCCGAGAAGGGGCTGCGCACGGCGATCCGCAACCGCGAACTCGCTTGTGCCGAGGTCTCGGGACGGCTGTTCGTCACCAAACGCGCGTTGCGGGAGATGTTCGAACCGAAGCTCGCGCCGCCGGCCGTCGCGATGTCCGTGCCGGCTGCACCGGAGCAGACCAAGAGCGAGGTTCGTTCGGTCATCGAGGACCAGCTCGAGTGGGAGCATGCGGCCCACAAGCGAAAGAATTCGCGGCGCCGCCGCTTCAACTGAAGGTCTGCTTCCGCAGTTCCTTCTTCAAACAGAAAGGTGATGACATGAGTGAATCAAAGAACGAGCCGAAACGCTCCAACAGGCCGACGGCAAGTGCCAAGTACGGCTCAAGTGGCGGGGTCAGGCTGCTTAAGCATCGCGATCCCAACGGGGGCTGGACCTATGAAATGAGGATGGTGCGAAAGTACGTTCGTCGCACCACGCGCGCGAAAGCGTGAGAAGAATCCCACTCAGGTGGGTAGGTGCGGAACTGCAAACCGGCGAGACGAGGTCCGTACCCCTCAGATGTCTCGTTCAAACCGAACCCGTCGGAACGGATGTCCGTTCCGACGGATCAGTCAACGAACCCCGGACAGTTTCGAGCTGAGGCCGGCGTTCACAACAGGAGATACCATACCATGACGACCTTAATGCAGTCTACCAGCGAAGCCGCCCTTGGCATCGCCGCCCGTTCCTTCCCGTTGCCGGACCTCTCCGGTATCGGCGAGGCCTGCGCCACCACGCTCGGCACCGAGCTTTCCCGTTCGAAGCCCGGGCCGAAGCCGCCGGCCATCAGGCTCATCGTCCGCACGCCGCGCGGGCCGAATGCCAAGCCGATCTACTACGTCAAGAAGCCGGGGCAGCAGGCCTATTCAACCGGTATCCGCGTCGACGACGTGAAGGCGGTTAACCAGTTGATGCAGCTCCTGCAGATGCAGCAGGTGGCGGTGCGCATGGGACGCATGAATCCCGGTGCCATCGCGATCGACGTGGTCATCAGCTTCTGGATCGGCGCGAGCCGTCCCCTGGACGGCGCTCCCGAGAAGGAAAAGAAGCGCTACCGGGACGCGGTCGCGAAGTGGAAGCTCCTGCGGCTTTTCTTCAAGGGCAGGACCTTCGCCGATCTCGACGAGGCCGCGTGCAAGGCCTACGCGGACTGGCGCACCGGCGAAACCGACGACGTGCCCGGCGTGGACGATCCGCTGCCGTGCCCCAAGACGTGCGGGTCCCTCTCCACCGTCCACGGGGACTTGATCCTGCTGCACCAGGCGATCCAGATGTTCAAGGCGAAGCACAACCTCGCCTGGGCACCGACGCTCTACATTCCGCCGAAGAGCGGGCGCCGCCTGATCTGGCTGAAGCGCGACGAGGTGGCCCGCATCGTCTGGGCCATCCGCGGTCGCATCTGGGACCACGGCACCGGTGCCTGGGCGACCGAGGAATACCTCGATCCGGATACCGGCGAAACGAAGGTCGGGTACGTCCGGCGTTCGGCCTACGAGCGCGCCGTGCGGAAGATCCTGTTCCGCTTCCTCCTGATCGGCGTGCTGACCGGGACCCGCCACACGGCGCTCATCAACCTGCGCTGGACGCCCGACCCGGATCACGGCTACTTCGATCTCGAGCGGGGCGTCATCCACCGTGCCGGTCACTCGGAGGATCCTGCCGAAGGAAAGCCGCGGATGAGCTCCTACGTGACCGCGAAGCTCTTGTGGTGGCTCTGCCGCTGGAGCGCGAGCGATCTCGCGCTGGGCATCGACAACGTGATCCACAAGCGCGACGGCACTGCCTACCGCACCCACCTGCGCGACCTGTGGAACGCGGTCGTCGCCGACGCCGGACTCGGGGCCGACGTCGTGCCCCACGTCATGCGTCACACCTGCTGCACGTGGCTGAAGCTCTCGCGCGTCGACGTCCAGACGGCGGCCGACATGGTGGGCATGCACCCCAAGACGCTGACCACCATCTACGGCCAGTGGTCGATCGAGGGTTCGCGCTGGGCGGCCGACGCACTTGCCGATCCGGTTCACATCAAGGCCATCGGCACCAAGGTGCGTGTGATGGGCAAGATCACCGACAGCGTCGCGCCCCCTCGCTTTCAGCATCCCCGCCGCAAGCTCCGTCCGATGACGGCGGAGACCCGCAAGCGCATCAGCGTGGCCATGGCGGGCGTGTGGCGGCGCCGGACGGCGCAGCACTAAGCAGGCATGTACACGAACGTTTTCGATAACGAACGCCGCGGCTTTTGCCGCGGCGTTTTCGCGTGCGGGTCAGTTGTCGTCAGACGGATCGGACTCATCGTCGGGTTCATCGGCCGGCACCTCAATATCGTAGGCTGCGGCGACGGCAATTTCGCCGGTCGGCCTCCCGCTACGCGTTGCCCGTCTTATCTCGATGGTCTCCGGCGTCTCGAGCCTGCTCGCGAGGAAGGCCTCGAACGATCCGATCCTCTTCAGGAGGGGAGCAACGTCGACGACGCCGTCGCTGACGCCAGCGGCATGCGCCCGCGCGCTGGACCATCGCCAGTCGCAGGCCTTGCTGACCATTTCGGCCTTGACCGGGTTGAGGCTGACGTAACGGATCGCGGCGAGCAGATGCGACTCGTCGAGCGCGGCGGAAGAGAACCTTCCCTGCCAGAACTTCCCCTGCCTGCCGACGCGCTCCTGAACGTGCCTGGCGTATTGGCGGTTGGTCTCGCCCACGGCCGACGCCAGCGCCGCCGCACTTGGCGGGGCCAACACCGCATGGACGTGGTTCGGCATCAGGCAGTAAGCCCAGACCCCCACGCCGGCGTCCCTCGTTTCGGTTGCCAGCAGACGCAGATAGAGTGCGTAGTCGTCCTCACGGAAGAACGTCCGCTGCTTTTTGTGACCGCGCTGGACGACGTGATGGGGATGGCCGGGCGCTACGATGCGGGCGGTACGGGGCAACGGGGGTCTCCGGTCCTCAGGTCCTGTCCGTTCCAGTTGATGCCGCTTGATGCCGGCTTAACCCCGAGCCAACTCGGCGCCGCAAAACGGACAAGGCGGCAAAGCTGCCTAAAATTCTATCGTGTCCCCAATGACTTACACAAGTTTTAGTTCATGGCCTCGATCGGCATAACGGAGACAGGGACTCTTTTATATCCGGGTATAATTGGTTTCATCACACCTTTTTCCCGAATTCGGCGGCTTTCTGCTTCCGCTTCATTCCCGATACTTCCCGTCTATTCCGCGGCCAATCCAATGCCGGTGCCAATTGAAACGAGCGAATGGGCCGACGTGGTTAAGCCGCGTTAACCGGCAATGGCGAGCCGGCGCCTATCGTTCCAGAGCCGCGCGTCCTCGTCGTAGACGTCGTGGCAACGGCGCAGCAAACCGACCAATCTCTTTTCCTTTGGATCCTCTTCAGCAAACACATCGCACATGTCCGGCGCCGGCGCGCGGCCGGCCAGATAGAAAGCCAGCGGATCATCCGGGTTGCGTCCGACCACGAAGGCTTCGAACGACGCCCGCAGATCACCCGGTCGTATCTCCGGCACGATGCCCGACCGACGGGCCGCATTCCTTATCTCCAGCTTCAAAGGCGGGGCACCCCCAATCGCGAAAAAACGCGTTTCAAGATCGACAATCGGGTCGCCAAAACTTGCGAGAAATTGCCCTACCAGGAAGCGGGCCGCCGGCGACACCGGAACCGCCCGTGGATGCGACTGCGATCCCGGCTGTCCATCCACGCGACCCCCATCGATCACGACGTAGGGCAGGGTGTCGGGGCACCAATGTCTGCGCCTCAGGGCCAGGATTTCCGGAAGCCAAAGCCCGGTGCAGTAGGCCAATCCGGCAGCTGCGCGGGCCCGGTGAGCAAGGATTTCGGGACGACCGGGACTGCGAAAGTGGTCGAGCTGGATGAGGGCGTAAAAATTGTCTGCGGATATCACGGTCTCAATGCCTCGCGTTGAGGCCGCATCTTCGTCACCAACCGTTAATAGCGGGCGAAAGTCGCGGCCCGCCGTCGATCACCGTTAACGGCCGCCTTTCGAGATATCAGCGCGTTTCACGCTGCCGTTCGAGATTTCGAAGCCATGAGATCCTCTTGGATCGATGACTTCGGCCTCCGTATCTCGGAACTATCGTTACCCGTTCAGGCCGATCCTTCGACCAAACGTCGAAAGTTCCTGTATTGGCTTCGCGGAGGCTGACCAAAAAAGACGATCAGCGGGCGGACTTAGGTTCCCGCGGTATCGATCATAAGTACGTTCAACGCATCGATCTCCTGCATCGCGCGTCCTGCGATCCCTTCCAAATCGCCATAAAGGCCGGCGGTGGCGTCGAGGACGCTCCTGAGTTGCTCTTCGCGCCTCGCCCAAAGCCGCATCGTGGACTTGCGCTCGCGATCGAGGTCCTGCTGCATGTCGGTGAACTTCTCAACGATAGCCTCTATGCGCAGGCGAAATCTCGGGCCCGTCAGGTAGCGGTATACCATATCCATCTTGGTCTGCTGACCCTCTTGCGCCAGGCGGCTGCCGGCCACCGCCATCAGCGATTGTCGCAGGACGGTGGCGAGCGGGAGAGCAAAACGCGGATCGCAAACCCAAACCTTGTCGACAAGATCGAACGTCGTGACCCCCTTGGGAAGCGCTTCCGTGACGATCAGGGCGACGTCGGCTTTGGCTGCACGCTGATCGTCTCTCAGCTTGCCGAGCCATCCGTCGACCCAGTTCTTGGTCCGCTTCGATTCCCAGATAATGCTGCCGCCGAGCCGTCCGTCGGGGCCGAATACCCGATGCAGCACGTCGCCGCCGAATTCCCCCTTCCGCACCGGCTCGATCGTGTCCCGCGGGAATGCGGTCCGCAACAGCGCCTCGAGCTCAATCTCGAGTGCCTCGCCCTGAAGCTGCTGCGAGCCCTGCTCGGCCCGGCGACGAAGCTCCTCGATCTGGCGATGCATGCCGGCGATCTGTGTCTCCCTTTCAGTTATCCTGGCCTTAAAGGCATCTTCGACTTCGATCTTCGCCTTGTCTCGGACGACCACCAAGGCTTCCTGTACCTTTCGCTCCACGGCCAGATCAAGTTCGCGCCTGGCGTCGTCCAATTCGCGCTCCTTGCGGAGTACGTCGGCTTGCGCCCGCTGCGCTTCCGCGAGCTTAGCGTTGTTCGACGTAAGCAACTGCTGCAGGTCGGCGAGTTGTCGGTCGCGTTGATCCAAGTCAGCAGAGAGCAGGGCGCGAGCCTTCTTAGCTTCTGATTCCCTGATCGCGGCGCGTTCCGTATTCAGCTTGGCCGTCACTTGCTCTTCGACTGTCTCGCGCGCTCGCCTGACCTCTTCCTGCAATCTCTCGATCTGGGCCTCACGAGCGGCGAAGCCTGCCTCCTTCTCGGCGAGCTGCGCGTCGAATCGACGTCGCGCCTCCGCGACGAGGGGAGCCGCGAGTGACTCGGTCAATTTGATCTCGCCGGAGCAATGCGGGCAGACAATCTGTGGTTCGGTCACAACGGGTACTCCGTGGGTTTTTGGGACGCTATCGGAAGGCGTGGCAGACCCCGAGTGTGGCTGGGAGCTTGTCCAACGCTTTCGGCGCGTGATGTCGCTGAAAATCCCGCGCGGATGGCCAGAATGATCATTCAACTTGGGTCTCCATCAGTTCCTGAGCATGCGAGCTTCGCCGTCACGAAGCACCGCCTCGACGACCCGGCGAAGATATCTGACGGAGCCTCCGCGCCAGTGTCTAACGATGATCTTGCGCTCGACGTCGTCGAGCGATGGGGCCCACCGATTATCGAGACCACGTTCTGCCAAGAGGTCCGCGATGATGTTTGGCAGCAGCGCATCAAGATCACTCGCCTTCGGCATGCCAAGGGAAACGATCCGAAACCGGTCCTTCAAGGCCCAGGGCAACGGGTCGGTCGAAAAAGCGGTAGCCGCAAACGACACGTGGCCAAGGTTGACCGGGATCTGCAACGCTGGATCCGGGTAGCAGTGGCTTGTCTCGTGGTCGAGGAAGCTTGCCAAACTATCCCAAAGGCGGCCGTATTCGTTCCTCGTCGGAGCGCGATCAAGATTCCCCAATAAGACTAGGGGCCCCGCGTGTTGGGCACGAGCGATAGCGAGCAGGGGATGGCAAGGTCCCGCCGAGTGCCAGCGACGGTCGGTCCCGCCAAACACAGAACCATCGGCCTGACTAGAGTCAACACGCCAAATGGCGTTGTCGTTTAGCCCGAGCTCACGTGCCATAACCCGAATCAGCCTCTTTTTTCCGCAGCCAACGGGCCCTTGGATTAAAAAAGGGCGTAATAGGACAGTGGATTTTCCCACAAGATCGAGCAGCACGAAGTCGATAACCTCGGCAGCATGAGGAAACTCCAACATCAGTTTCCGGCGGACTTCGTGTAACGGAGGAACCGGCACAAGGGGCAGGGCGGTATTGATGATCGACTTCAGGGGACCGATAATTTCCCTGAGCTTGCCGTTCTTGAGTTGGTCATCATCAAGGCAAGCGACAACGACACGGTTCTCGGGGTTGGCATCCGACAATGCTGTATAGGAAGTCTCCAGCGCCTTGTCGTCAGCTTCCGCCGCGCGTTCTTGCGCATCTGATTGAATTGAGTACCGGATTGCTGCTTCGGCAGCCTCGATCCGCAGCTTCGCCATCTGGCCACCGAGCATCTCTGCAGCCGTCGCAGCTGACGTGACATGTCGCGATATCAGGTCAATTGACGCCGGCAGGGCGGCCCACCCGAAGCAGAATGCCTCCAACTCGGCGAGCATGTCGGGGTCGGTGCGTCCCGGCAGCCCGCCCAAGGCCCGGAGCAACGCTTTTGCTACCCTGCGATGGTCATCGAGGTAGATGTGATCACGCGGAACTGGGAGCGAAAGCAGGCGAACGCAATCAGCCAGGCTCCGCAATTCGCTCTGGTCCAGGGTGACGGCGCGATGGTCAAGTTCGGTGGCAAGCGCGCTGCCGCTACCGACTTCCGGTATCGACGACCACGCAATGTTCAGCGGCAAATGCGGACACAACGCGTCGATCTCCGCCGCGATCCGCATATGAACGAATGAGGGCTCCCGACCCGCGAGCACAGCGATGCGCAAAATCCGAGGCAGTCCTTTGAGTTGTTCGTCCGTGGAGGACGAATCAGCTGCAGCGCCTGTCGATACGATCTCCTGATCGACAACCGGTAACGTCAGGTCGCTGGCGTCGTCCTTGTTATCCTTTTTCGAGCTCATGACCCGACCTCCACCACCAGCGCTCCGTCGAAATCCGGATTCTCATCGCCGTAGCCATACGGATTACAGACGACCCGCGTTTTCCGCGTTGTCCCGATACGATAGTCCGCTGTCCCGATACGATAGTCCAAGGAGTGGTGCACGTGGCCGTGCACGACGAGGTCCGGTTGCGCGCTTTGGATGACGTCGACGGAAGAGGTGAATGCGCCGCTCAGCGGGTCCGTGAGGTACCTCGGATGAATTGAATTCTCGTGTACGCCATGGTGAACGATCACGACGGTAGGTTTATCGGAAGCCGTCGCCAGCGCCTCAGAAAGAAATTCGCGCGACTGGTGATGCAGCAATGCCGCCTCTTGTGGTCGAAAGCGCAACCACGGCTGCCTCTGCCAACCGATGAGTCGATGATCGTTCATACCGCGCGCGCAGGCATTCATGACCGCGGCTTGGTTGCTCTTGCCAAATATGCAGTAGTCGGTCCACAACGTGCACCCGGCAAAAAATACGCCGTTTAGCAGCACGGTATCCCGTTCCAGAAAAAAGATATGGAAGGAGGATGCCAATTCCCTGGCGCGCGCGATTTCGTCCCGGATGAAACGCCGGTAAAACTCGTGATTGCCAGCCACGAAAAGGATGGGAATCGCTCCCGGAACGATCGTCCGCAGTGTCCGGAACGCTTTTTCGACCCCTTCGCACACGTCGCCGGCGACGATGACGGCGTCGACGTCATCGGCAATTTTGATCGGCTTGGTCTTGGCCACGTCAGTGTGCAGGTCGGAGAAAATTTGCAACTTCATTACCTAAGCCTCGTTTTCGACCCGCTTCCGCGAGCCGCCCCAACCGAATTGGTTGATATTGGCGCGTCCGGAATCGCCGAACGTTGACGGATCGGCGGAGGGGGCATCGCGACCGGATCTGTCGACGTCGTCTGCCGGACGCGAAGCCTCATGGGGCTGTACGGTACTTTCTTGGACACTGCTCTGTTCGGCGAAGCCTCCGCCGCCCGGTTACGTGCGAACCACGACGCGCCAAGCGGCCTAAACGAAGGATCCTCGCTGCCGAGGCAATTCAATACGTGCGCGAGTACGAGCGCCGCGGTGGAGCAGCCGCGCAAAGCATTGAGGCAAAGAGCGCTCATCGCCAGATCGAAGCGAAGTGTCACTTCCGTCACGGGAAGCATCGTCACCGCGATTCCCACCGCAGCCGCCCGATCGCCGCGAACGGCGTCCTTCCATCGGGGCTCGTGAAGCAGCGTCGTTACGCCCAGCGCCGCTCGCAAGGCCGCGACATCATCGTAATGAAAGACGCTGGCAGGCTGCGTCCGCCAGAGCAGCAACGGATGAATGCTCCGGAATTGCCTCGCGGCTCGGTTCTCGCGCCGGAGCGTTTGCTCCGGCGCCTTCGTCGTCTTGCGGGCCATGAACCGTTCCTTATGCAACGAGAATGAAGGGGCGGGCATCGAGAACGGCGGTCCACTTGCTGCTGGCAACATGGGCGCCCGTCAAGACCTTGGCGGCGATTGCCATGGAGGGAAACCAGACGGATACCAGGAGGCGCTTGCGATCGAAAAGACCGGGAATATCGGCAAGCACGCTGGCTTCCTCGAGTTCAGCGCGGCGGGTACGCAAGATCGGGTTAACGCTGGGATTAATCAGCGTCCGGACTTCGGATCCGGCCGTTACGACAAAGCCGTTGTTTGCCGCATAGCCGCGCGCCCAAAGCTCACCGTAGCTAAGCTGGAACTCGACTGCGCCGCACGGCGTGGCGATCACGCCGATTTCCATGCCACCGGAATCATCCGCTTCGATGTTAACTTCGGGTTCCGGATCCATCGACGCTGCCGTGTCCAAGCTCGCCACCTGGAGCGGACGCTGGCTTGCGCAGCTAGAGTCGAACGCCCGGCAGCCGGCATCGTAAAGGACGCGCTTGCCGTCCTCGACGATACGGTCGAGCGGAGCGCAGCGCCACGCGGGAAGATCCAGGAGCGTCGCACTCGTACCCTTCTGGACCTGTACCAACCCAGCGCTCTGCGCATCGCGGGTAAGGCAATGCTGCAGGTAGAGTGCAGCCGTCTTGTCGAACGAGGCATTACCACCGCCGGAAATGACGTAAGCCTCGCGTGCGAAGGTCTTGCTCGGATCCGATGCATGATCCGAAAGACGGCGACCGACGTTGCCGCTTTCGCCGATATACACCCGCTCGTGGTCCGCAAGGATATAGCATGCTGCCACTGCCGCTTTCGACGGAACGATGTTTTTGACCATCGCCATCGGGAAAGCGGTGACCGCGATACGGCTGGCTTCGTCGAAGACTTCGCGGACACCGGCGATGCCACCGAAGGGGCGGTGCACGAAGCTCGTGCAGGCGTTTTCGTTGGATTTGGTCTCACTGAAAAAAGACATGATGGTTCCTTTGTTGAAGTGTGAGGAACCGGAAGTCAGACGTGATGCTGAAGAAATCCGTGGCCGATCGCGTCCGCGCTTGCGCGCAGTTGCAGTTTCGACGGCCAATCCGGACACAATTCAGCTGGCAGCGTGGAAGAAACGCCGTCCACGATCTGGCTGATCCGGTATTAGCCGCGGGGGGAGATCACATGGGTGCTGATGGCGCCCTTGGGCACATCTGCCGGGGACAACCGTGAGGCGTCGAAGATCATGACGCCGGTCATCGGACGATCTTGGCCGAAGGCCAACGATTCCTCGCGATGAATTTCGATTTTGGGCAACGTGGGATGTTTGAGCGCCGAATCGGCGCTATACTGGCAACTAGCCATGACTGACTCCTCTAAAGTCGGTTGTGGTTAGGCCGTTGTTCGGTGTTACTAGCACCGGCAACGGCCGCCTTCACATGAGCTGCGACGGCAATGTCAGATATAGCGGTCGGCAGGTCAAAAGTCACCATCCACCGGAATCCCTTGCATATTAACGTTACTGCTCACGACTCAAATTCAATAAAGGTTTCCGCATTTCGAATTTCAACGGTTTTGATTGCAGGTTTGGAAGGGCTCGCGACCGGCTCCTTATGGCGCAAAGCGGTCATTCATCAAAGTGCTAGTCTCGCCATCTTTTGATCCGGGCGCTTCTTCGGCGGAAACATGATGACGCATAATGCGGCGATCCGCGACGACGGCTGGGTGATGCGCGACCTCTATCTGTTTCGCGTCAAGACACCGGCCGAGTCCAAGGCGCCGTGGGATTATGACAAGCTGTTGTCGAAGATCGATGCTCAAAAAGCGGCTCCCGCCGCGGCTATCAGATTGCAAGGTGGGCGGCTAGGTCCGACGTCGCACATGTCCGCTGCTCAGCTACCTCAAGGCCAAGCACGGGGCCTCTAAGCGATCTTTCCGCGCGCGTGGTTCGCCGCGGACCACCGACGTTCAATTTCCCCCACCGCTTGCTTCATGTGCGTCAGATACCTCCGGGCGGCGACCTCCGGACTCATTGACGACGAGAAGAAGATCAGATTGACGCTGCCGAGAACGGGGCCACCCCCCGAAATAGCCAGTGCGATGGCGCTGATGCCAGCTTCGGAGCCCCCGACCGACGAAGCGTAGCCGTCCTTTTTCGTTTGCAAAAGGATGTCTTCAATGAAGCGGCGATCCTTTGCCAGTCCCGCGTCTTCCTCGACAAGCGAAGCGGTCAAATCAAGCATCTCGCGGCGCAGCGCTGGCCTTGAGGCAGCCAGGATGGCCTTTCCGAGCGCGCTTCGCACCAGAGACCTCCTGCGGCCCACCATGGACCGGTGAACGGATAACGGACTGAAGGGATGGGTGCTTTCGCGAATCAGTACCGAGCCGAGTTCGAAGACCCCGAAGTCGCTCGGCCATGATACCTGGTCGAGCAGGCCGAACATCGCCGGAAGCGCCGCCTGGCTCGACAGGTCGCGCGACGACACGCCTTCGCTGAGCGTGCGCACCAGCGGCGTCAGACCGAAAAGACCGTTGGTTTCGTCGAACGTCACGTAGCCATCTTCCCGCAACGTATCGAGCAGGCGATAGCATGTAGTCCGGTTGAGGCCGGTCCTCTTGGCGAGATGCACGACGTTCGACGGTCCGCTCGCATTGAGTTCGCCTATGAGCGCCAACCCCCGAGAAAGCGCCCTGACATTACGATGCATGACCTGCCCCGATGTGTTCGCACTGCGAACATTGCAATATATTTCCTAGAAGCCAAAGCCCAATCTGACAATGGATGGATGCGCACGCCTAAGAACAGGCGGCGACGGGAGGAAATAATGGCTCTTTCAGGCTTCCAATTTCTGTTCGCAGCGTGTCTGGCCCTGACGGTCGCGACCGGCCCGGCAGCCGCCCAATCGGCCGAAAACAAGCTCAGCGGCGGCAAAGTGAAAATCGGCGTCCTGACCGACATTGCGGGCCCAACCGCGATGGCCAACGGCAAGGGCTCGGTAATCGCGGCGGAGATGGCCGCCGAGGATTTCGGAGCCGGCCTCAACGCCGAGGTTATCTCGGCCGATCACAGCGGCAAGCCGGATGTCGGATCGCAAATCGCCGCGCGCTGGTTTGATGTCGAAGGTGTCGACGCGATCGCCGACATGCAGGGCTCGCCGATCGGGTTTGCCGTTCAGAATCTCGCCGCCCAGAAGAGCAAGATCATGTTGCTGTCGGGCTCGACTTCGTCTGATTTCAACGGCAAGGCCTGCTCTCCTCTCACGGTCCAGTGGACAGTCGATACGTATAATCTGGCTAAGGGCGCGGCGAAGGCCATTATCGAGGCTGGCGGCACGAAGTGGTACTTTCTGACAGTCGATCAGGCCTATGGTCAGGCCCTGTCGAGGGACGCATCGGAGCAGGTGAAGCTCAACGGCGCACAGGTGGTGGGTAACACCGTGTTTCCGCCGAATACGTCCGACTTCGCATCGTTCCTGCTAACCGCATCCAACGCCGGAGCCAATGTCATCGCGATCGCAGCTTCGAGCGGCGACACGGTAACCGCGCTGAAGCAGGCTGACGAATTCGGGCTGAGCGCGAAAGCCAAGATCGTTCCGCTGCAATCAGTGCTGACGGACGTGTACGCAGTCGGGCTGAAGATTGCGCGCGACGCCTACGAAGTCTCACCTTTCTACTGGGACCGTACGCCGGAGACGCGCGTCTGGGCGGAGCGCTTCTTTGCCAAGGCCAGGATCATGCCGACCGGCTTCCACGCTGGCGTCTATTCGTCAGTCGCCCACTACCTCAAAGCCGTCAAGGCAACCGGCACGGACGAAGCGCCGACCGTGATGAAGCAGATGGAGAAGGAGCGGGTGCACGACTTCTTCGCGAGCGACGGATACATCCGGGCCGACCGCAAGATGATCCATGATATGTATCTGCTCCAAGTGAAGAAGCCGGGAGAGAACAACGGTGATTGGGACCTCTATAACGTTCTGCAGACGTTGCCCGGCGAGGCCGTCAACCGGCCGCTCGCCGAGAGCCAGTGTCCGCTGGTCAAGAAATAACCCTACCAATCGATCGACGATAATCACCCCGGTGCTGGAAGGAATCCGATCATGTCAGTTGCTATCGTTTGCGCGTCCCATACGCCCCTGATGTACCGGGGACCTGCCAGCAACGAAACCGAGCAACGCGTTCGAACTGCCTTCGAACGGCTCGGAGCCTTCGTGAAGGAGTTCGAGCCCGATTACGTTATCCAGTTCGCGCCCGACCACTTCAACGGCTTCTTTTACGATCTGATGCCTTCGTTCTGCATTGGTGCTGGCGCGGTTTCCCTCGGCGACTGGGGAGGGGGGACGGGTCCGCTGGACGTACCGGAACAAACGGCTCTTGCGCTTGTGGATCATGTACGGGCGGAGGATTTCGACGTCGCAGTGTCGTACCGGATGCCGGTCGACCACGGCTTCGTCCAAATGTGGGAAGCGGTCCTCGGCGATTTCAAATCCGTGCCGATCCTCCCGATATTCGTGAACGCCGCAGCCCCGCCTGTTCCGACTTACCGGCGCGCCCGGCAACTCGGTGAATCCGTCGGTCGTTTCGCGATGCGTTCCGGCAAACGGGTATTGTTCGCCGCATCGGGCGGCCTCTCACACGATCCGCCGGTGCCGTCGATCCGAGATGCCGCGCCCGAGCTCCGCGAGCGGTTGATCAACGGGCGTAATCCGACTCTGGAAGCCAAGGAGGCGCGCGAGAAGCGCGTATTTGAGGTAGCCGTTCTCGCCGAAGCGGGCGAGGGTCCCTGCAAGCCTCTCAATCCGGAATGGGACGAAGAATTCATGGAGATCCTGCGCAGCGGTCAAATCTGGCGAGCCGATGCGCTTGATACCGACAAGGTGCGCGAGGCGGCCGGCCGCGGCGCCAACGAAGTCCTGGCGTGGGTTGCCGCATTTGGCGCGTTCTCGACGGGTGGCCACTTCACCATGGAGCAGGAGTTCTATGAAGCTATCCCCGGCTGGATCGCGGGCATGGCGATGATGGCGGCAAGACAAGCGGGCACCTCTCATTGAAAATTTCCCGCGCGAATGCAGACAGCAAACGCGGAGGCAGGCATGACATACGAAACAGACGTGCTCATCATCGGGGCCGGCCCGACCGGTTCGACGACCGCCCTTGCGCTCGCGAATAGCGGCGTGCGCTGTCACATGGTGTCGCGCGCAAACTGGATGGCAGACAGCCCGCGCGCGCACATCACGAACCAACGCGCGAACGAAGTTTTCCGCGACCTCGGCATATCGGAGGACGTCTCCCGGTACGCGAGTCGATGGGATCTGATGGGCGACACCACGTTCACCACCAGCCTGGCCGGGCCCGAACTCATCCGGATGCGCACGTGGGGAACCGGGGATGACCGCCGCGGCGACTATCTACGGGCAAGTCCGTGCGGCATGGTGGATATCATCCAGCCGTTGCTTGAACCGATCCTGTTCCAGAAGGCGGCCGGGAAGGGAGCGACGTTCGCGTTCAACACCGAATACGTTCGTCATGAGCAGGATTCCAGCGGCGTCACCGCCACGCTGCGCGATCGGCTGGACGGACGCGAGTTCGCGATCCGGGCGCGGTATATGGTCGGAGCCGACGGCGCCAGATCGTCCGTGGTCGAGCATCTTGAGCTTCCCATGGAAGGTCGCATGGCACGTGCAGGGACTGTTTACACGGTCTTCAACGCCGACCTCTCCAGGTACAGCAAACATCGTCCCAGCATTCTGAACTGGATCGTCACGCCGGACGCGAGTTTTGGTGAGATCGGGATGGGTCTTCTCCGCGCGGTGCGGCCGTGGACGCAATGGATCGCCGGCTGGGGCTTCGACATCAACAAAGGTGAGCCGGATCTTTCGCCAGACCACGTCCGTCAGAAGATCAGCGTATTGATTGGAGATTCAGCGATCGACCCCGATATCATAAGAACGTCGATTTGGTACATCAACCAGGCGTATGTGACGCAATATTCCAAGGGGCGGGTGTTCTGCGGCGGTGACGCCGTCCACCGGCATCCGCCATCGAGCGGCTTGGGCAATAACACCTGCGTGCAGGACGGTCATAACCTCGGTTGGAAACTCGCCTACGCCGTCAAGGGCTGGGCCGGCCCGAAGCTTCTGGAAAGCTATTCGCAGGAGAGGGCTCCCGTCGGCAAGCAGGTCGTGCAGCGCGCCAACCAGTCGCGGCTCGACTACGCCCCGCTGAACGCCTGTTTCCGGGTGCAGGGCGCGGAGAATCCGGTCGCCGCGGGCATTGCGCGCTTCCGCGATCCGGGGCCGGACGGTGTTGCCGCGCGCAAAGCGGCTCAGGCAGCGCTCGATCTCAAGCAGACAGAGTACAATGCCCAGGGTGTCGAGATGAACCAGCGGTACGAATCCTCGGCCGTCATCCCCGATATCGGGGCCGAGCCCGAAAATTGGCGGCGTGATCGCGATCTCTACAATCAACCGACGACACGACCGGGAGCCAAGATTCCGCACGCCTGGCTGGTCGGTCCAGACGGTACGCGCATGTCGACGCTGGACGTGACCGGGAAGGGTCTCTTCACCGTCGTGACCGGTCTCGCCGGTACCGCTTGGGCTGATGCGGTGCGCCGCCTCGATCTTCCGTTCCTGCGTATCGTCGTGACCGGTGCGCCCGAGGCGCAGGATCTGTACTACGAATGGCAGCGCGTCTGCGAGGTCGAAGAAGCCGGCGCGCTGCTGGTGCGACCGGACGGAGTCGTGGCCTGGCGCAATGCGGAAGGGGCGGCGGATGTCCATGATGCCGCGAAGAAGCTGGGCACGGCGATCTGTACCGTTCTAGACCTGCCAAGCCTCTCCGTGATCCTGCGGGAGAAACAAACCGAGCCATCGAAGCCCAGCGACACGCCGCTTTTCGCATGAGCTCTGGAGGGAGAAAAATTTGGCAGAACGAGGTTTCTTCGCGAAGATATTGAACGGTGAGCTTCCTGAAGCCCCGATTAGCAAACTGCTGGGCTGGAAATATCTGGAGTTCGATCCCCTCTCTCAGGTATTGAAGGTCGAAATGCAGGCTCGGCCGGACTTCGTAAATCCAGCAGGTTTCATCCACGGCGGCATGCTTGCAGCGATGCTGGACGAAACCCTATCGCCAACGTTGGCCTTAACCCTGGGCCCTGGAGAGTTTGCACCGACTCTTGAGATCAAGGTGAATTTTATTTCGCCAGCAAAAGTTGGCCGGGTGCTGGGTACCGGTCGGATTGTAAGCCGAGGGCGTTCCATCTGTTTCTTGGAAGGCCAGCTTCATGACGATCAGGGGAATCTCCTCGCGACCGCAATGGCTACTTCGAAGATTGGGCGTTTAGTTGAAAAAGACGGTTGAACTGATGCAGGCATTTGCGTTTCGCTACGGCGAGCCTTACTGCGGATAAGCGTCAAGGTTGATACCAGCACGCACCTGTGGATCGATAAAGTTGCTTGCCTAACTGCGGCGTCCCACACCGGCTAACAGTCCTCGACCTATGGCCGCTTCTGGCGCGAACCGGCCATTCTGATTTGGGACGAATTGGCGGTCGAAGATTTGTCTCGGCCCGTGGATGCAACACATTTGCAACACGACCAACTTAAGCTATTGAAGTTGTTGGGCTGGAAACGGTTTCCTAAACCGTAGGTCGCATGTTCGAGAAATGCCGTGATCGCCAGTTTTTCAATGACTTAGCTTCGAGCGCGACAAGCGGAGTAGATTTTTTGCTCCGTTTTTGCTCCGCGTCGCTTGCAGGATCAGAAATGGTCGGCACCCAGCGCGACGCCGTTGCGCTCCGCCACTAGCCGGACGTAGCCGCGCAGCACGTTCTCCTTGAACGCGTACCAGGAGTTTCGCTTGCGCACTATGATCCCGCCGTGAGCCGGGTCGCAGAGCCGGTAGAGGCGGGTCCGGAATCTCTCGATATCAAGCGGTTTGCGCCCCTTTGGCTTCCGATGATCCATGATCGGCATGTATGACCGCTCATAAATGTCCTTGATCTGCCGTTCGAGGTGCGTCGATTCCGCAATCGACCACAGCGCTTCCTCGTAATCGACCGAGTTCGTGGTCTTCTGAATGGCGTAGTTGTAGGACTCGCGTAGCGGGCTCTCGGCGCGCTCGATCGCGCGGCTGATCGCCTTATGGAAGTCATCGCTCGACGCCGCTGTGCTCGTCTTCTGATGGTCGAATATCTCCCACAGCAGGTTTTCGGCGATCAGGTGCACATAGTACGGGAAGCCGTCGCTGATCTGGCTGATGCGGATGAGGAAGTCGCGATCAACCTCGAAGCCGAGCTTTGCCGCGGCATTCGTGACGATCGCCCAACGTGCGTCATAGGAGATGGGCGCCAGCTCGAATGGCGTAATGGCGCGGCTCGCGGAGAGATGGCTGCCGATGATCTCGTCCAGCGTCTTTCCGATGCCGCACATTATTAGCTTCAGTGGCAGGCGCATGTCGTGCATCGCCTTGATGAGTTCGGCCAATTTCGCCTTAACCTCATGAGACTCGATGCGATCGATCTCGTCGATGACGATGATGGGCTCGTCGGGATCGCGCGTCGCCGCCGCTTCCTTGATGAGGTTCGCGGCGTGATTGATGCTGGTCAGCTTCTCCGGAATGACATACTGCCCCGGCAAGCCGACCTTGCCTTCCACCTTGAACAGACCAACATTGACGCCCGCAGTGCCGCTCAGCTCGCGCGGCTTCTGCAAATAGGTCTTCTCGACTAGCGCGCCGCACAGGTCGCCGACAACACCCTCGAACGTCGATTTCTCGTCGCAGCCTACCCACGGCGGATCGGCGCGCAGATATGTCTTGGCCGCCGTCAATGCGATCGAGGTTTTGCCGATACCGCGCTCACCGTGGATGAAGACATGCATGCCGGGTGAATGCAGCGTGCGGCGAATGTCGCGCAGGATCGGCTCGCGACCTTGCAGCAGTTCGGGCACATCAATCGGCTGCGCTGGCCGGATGTTTTGCTTCAGAATGCTGACGAATTCGTACTCGGCGAGCACTGGAGACCACCTTTTCTGGGGGACGCATCATCATACCCCAGATTCGCGCCAGGCGTCGCCTGGCTCGATGATTGCGCGCGTTTTGCGGCCTGGCGCTGCGGTTCGGCCGTCGGCTGGAAGACGATGACGACGCGTCGGCACCCGCATCGCGGACACATCAGGCGGCTTTCGAGCCGGGCGAGCGGGAAGTTGCGCCCGCGCGTCCAGACCAGCGTGTGCAGGTCCAACTCCTCCCGATAAACGCACGGCCGCGTGTGCGTGCGGTCATCGACAACGCCGCCCGCTACAGCGGGCCGTGATGTGCCAGCTATGGTAAAGGCGTCGCCCAAGGTCTCGACTTCAATAAGAACAAAGTAAGAACATTCTCCCCGGAGATCAACGCCGTTGACACTTGACGTCAAGTGATTTAGTTGACGTCAAGTGAACGGAGCTGCCCATGAAGCGGATTATCGACGGCCAGACCTACAACACCGAGACAGCCACCGAGATCGTGGGAGGGGAGAACTTCAATTCGTCGGCATGGTGGGGGCTTTACCAGACCCGCGCCGGTGGGTTCTTCAAGGTCATCATCAATCACGACGGCGAAGAGGTACTATTCTTCGATCCGATCACTGATGAAGAGGCGGCGAAGCTTGTAGCCGAACACGCGCCAAACCTGCTCGAAAAATACTTCGATGGAATGTTCCCAGAGGGCGGCAGCGCGGAGAAGCGAATAACGGTGCGCCTTCCGATCAACTTGGCGAAGAGGATCGAGGCAGCCGCGGAACTGAAGGGCGCATCGGTCAACGCGTACGTGATGAGGGCGCTAGAGAAGAGCGTCACGGAGGACGGCCAACGTCCGATTGTCAGCTAATTGAGAATAGCCTATGAAGCCGCCAATTTTTCCTCCATTGAGTGCACCTTTGCCGGAATTGGATTGGCACGCGCGAGCGCGCATGTATCGAGAGCAAGCCATAGAGCTAGTCGATATCGTGAAGGGCCAGCCGAACTGGCCGAGATATTTCCTACTAGCCCATGCGGCCGAACTAGCAATACGATCAGTTTTGGTTTTTGCCAAAGGTCGAATTGTTGGCAAAGAGCCGGGCGATCATGATCTATCAGCAATGTACAAATTTGCCTGTGATAACGGCCTGAGATCCAATCCGCAGGTTTTAAGCGAGTTACCGTATCTCAGTGACATTCACAAAAACCACGTTGCGCGTTATCCCAAATCGCCCGGACAGGTCTGGCTTGCATCCTCTTTTGACGATGCGGTCGATCATTTGCTTACAGACACCTGGCAGCATATTCGCGTTGTCTAAAGACAGAACACGGACCTGGAGCGAAACATGCCGAGCATGACCGATCCAATGGACGCCCTGGTGTCATTTCAACGGGCACTACTTGATGGTGAGATTGAACTGCGGTCTGGAGAACTCGACACCGATCTTTTTGTGTTTGCTGACAGTGCGGCTGGCAGGCCTCGGATCAGCTATGTGAGGCGTGATCGCAAAACGGTAAAAGCGTTCGTGAATGCGATATTGACCGAGCCCATAGAGGGCCTGCCTTGTTTTCAATTGGGCGTCGCAGTCCCTGTGCAATATCGCAACAGAGGATACGCAAAAAGCACTCTGGCATCCGCCATCACAGAGTTGAAGCATGGCCTTGCGCGAAACAAGATTGCTTCGTTCTATGTCGAGGGAATCGTAAGAGCTGATAACGAGCCATCCAAGCGAGCTTCAGCGGCGACTATTTCAGCAACCCCGACACCTGTCACCGACAAGGATTCGGGACTGGCAGCCTTTCAGTTTCTTCGGAAAATAGAGTGAGGAACCTGACATCGAGTTGCGGAGAATAGCGTATCTTGGGGTATGGACTAACAAACATTCGGCAAAACTTTATGTCGGACTAGTGCGATCCGCCCCATCCGTGAACGGCCGCTTTTGGCGCAAAGCTGCCGTTCGCAGGAATGTCCGTTGTTGGGTTGAACAGCGGAAAACATATGCTCACATCGAGGTTTTCGGGGTAGGACCCAAAGCGGACGTGGAGGCTTCTTTTTAGTTGGAG
>Ga0182030_10002320_pt1 | contig 40263 bp, 43 predicted proteins | sample 812S3MmetaG_FD_121299 | JGI IMG/M metagenome (GOLD analysis project Ga0182030, IMG submission 121299) | Permafrost microbial communities from Stordalen Mire, Sweden - 812S3M metaG (Illumina Assembly) | ecosystem: Environmental > Terrestrial > Soil > Wetlands > Permafrost | place: Sweden...
GGGCAGCGGGAAGTCCCGGGTATCCAGCAATTCCCGAACGCCGCTGAGCGCCACCGCCATTTCCACGATATTCTCCAGTTGGCGGACATTTCCCGGCCAGGAGTATTGCGCCAGCCGATCGATGGCATGCGAAGCCAGCCTTTTGCACGGGATTTCTTCCATGCGGCAAATTTTCTGCACGAAATGCGCCGCCAACCCAGGAATGTCCTCGCGCCGGTGACGCAGCGGCGGCATTTGGATCGGGACCACGTTGAGACGATAATAGAGGTCTTCTCGGAATCGGCCCTGTTCCACGCGTTGCGCCAGGTCGCAATTGGTGGCTGCGACCAATCGGACATTCAGGCGGACGGTTTCCGAACTGCCCAGCCTTTGCAACTCCCGTTCCTGGATCACGCGCAGCAGTTTGGCTTGCAGCCCCAGTTCCAGATCCCCGATCTCGTCCAGGAACAGAGTGCCGCCCTGAGCTTCCTCGAAGCGGCCGACGCGATTCTGCAAGGCCCCAGTGAACGCGCCTTTGACGTGGCCGAACAGTTCCGCCTCCAAGAGATGTTCGGGCAGCGCGCTACAGTTTACCGCGACCCAGGGCGCCCGCTTTCGCTGGCCCGCCAGGTGTAAAGATCGTGCCGCCAGTTCCTTGCCGGTGCCGGTTTCTCCCGTGACCAGCACGGTGGAACGCCGGTCGGATACCAAACGAATGACTTGGCGGACTTGCAGCATTTCGGCGCCTTCGCCGACCAGCAAATGCTCCCATTCTTCGCCCTGGAAGACCTTGGTCTCCTCCCGAATCCGGTCCAGGAGACCCACGGCTTCGTCGTCTGCCGGGAGGAATTCGTAGGCACCCAGACGGGCCAGGCGGACTGCGTCGGCGGGCGATGCGGACGGGTCGTGGATCAGAATCGTGAGGCCTGGACGGGCGCGCTGTACGATTTCTAACACTTCGGCCGTCCGCCAGTCAGAGGCGGGGAGGTTCAAAACGATCGCCATCGAGGGTTGCCGCAGGAGATCGAGCGCCTCTTGGCGAGCTCCCGAAGAAATGCTGTAAGTCACAGCAAGTAAAGGCCATTCGGAAGAATGGAAGGGCTCTTCGGATATCCATATCAGGCGCTTTTCTGGCACGGCGTTCACACCCCAACCATCGGCGGACGACAATTAAACTTTAGGAACAGAAGTTTACCGCGAGCGTTAACTCCGACTAAAGAGCGGGCCGCGGCCTGCCGATATGAAAGGTAGCTGGAAGGATAGCGAATGAGAATTTACGATCGGGATCTCTCGGGAACGGCGGCGGCGGAGTCGGGGCGCTCGCAGGAAACACAAAAGGCGGATCGCGAAGCGACCACGACCTCATCGCAGGCGGGAACCCCAACAGGAGATCGCGTGGAACTGTCTAGCGGATTGGCCAGTGTGTCCCGCGCATTGGCGGCGTATGGTTCGGATCGCGCTAGCCAGGTTCAGCAGTTGACGGCCCAGGTCCAATCGGGCACTTATCAGCCTGATTCTCTAGCGATCAGCCGTGGAATGGTGGCGCAAGCTCTCGGCGGCGGAGTGAGCTAGGTGACCGGAGCGCCTGGCGCGGAACGGCTGGCGCTAGCCCGATCGGAAGTGAACCGGGCCTGCAACCTGCTGATTGCTCCTACTCCCGAAACCCTCAACGACTGTCAGGATGCCCTGCAGCGTGCAGTTTCCGCATTGACGGAACTCCCCGTTGAGTCCCATGACGTTGCAGGCGGCCTGGACGCCCAATCTGTGGCGCGCTCCCTGCGTGCCGAAGTCCTCCGCGCGGGCCGGCTCTTGCAGAACCTCGCGAGCTTTTATCGGGGCTGGGAGAGAATCCTGGGAGCCATGAGTGGCGGATACACCGCGAGCGGCAATCCGGCGCCGGTTGCCCGTCAGGGACGGTTTTGCTGCCGGGGATAAAGCGCCATGGCAAATCTCATCTCCACCATGATGGCGGCGGGCGGCGCGCTGGACGCCTTCACTCAGGCCCTCGACGTCGTGCAGAACAACGTCTCCAACTCCTCCACGCCGGGGTACGCCAATCAAACTCAAACGCTGGATGGCAGGGAGTTCGACCCAGCAAATGGCTACGTGGGCGGGGTGGTCGCCGGACAGATCATAAGCTCCCGTGATCAATATGCCGAGCAGGCGGTGCAACAGCAGACTACCCTCTTGGGCCAGGCGCAGCAGGATGTGAACAGCCTGACCGCCATACAGTCGCAGTTCGACATCACTGGCGGTTCCGGAATTACGGCGGCCTTCAACACCCTGTTTAACGCTTTCTCCGCCTGGGGCGAGACACCCACCAGCACGGTGGCGCAGCAAAACGTCATCCAGCAGGCGAATACGGTCGCGAGCGCGTTCCAACAAGCCGCCAGCGGGCTGAAAGCCGCAGCCACCAGCGCCGGCTCGGAGTTGCAGTCGACGGTCGCCAACATCAACCAGATGTCCACCGAACTCGCGGGATTCAATCAGCAGATCATGAATGGCGACCGCAATGACGGCGCCCTGGACGCGCAGATCCACTCCACCCTCGAGCAACTATCCAGTGACGGTAGTATCAGCGCTACCCAGCAGACCGATGGTACCTGGAATGTTCTGCTTAACGGACAGACTCCCCTTGTCATGGAAAGTCAGGCGTTTGCACTGAGCACCGGGACAACCTCGCCGAGCCCCACTTCGCCCATTCCGAACGGACCGCCACAATTGAGCTTGCTCTCTTCCGACGGCGCCGATATTACGGCGGCCACCACCGGGGGGCAGCTTGGGTCGTTACTGAATCTGGTCAACGTTGTAGTGCCCACCTACCTGGGCGATGGGACGCAGGCAGGCACACTGAACACCCTCGCGGAATCGTTCGCCAGCAATGTCAACACCCAGTTGACCAATGGCTACCAGAGCGTGGGCCCGCCTCCCGTCCCCGGAGTGGCACTGTTCACCTACGACACCACTAACCCGACGAACGTCGCCAACACGCTGCAGGTGAACGCCAACATTTCGCCCGCTCAACTGGCAGCGACCAGCGCCGGGCCGCCCACTGTGGCGAACGGCGTCGCCCTGGCCTTGTCCCAACTTGCCAACCCCACTTCAGCGAGCGACGAGATCGGTGGACTCAGTTATACCCAATATTATGCAGGCTTGGCCTCCAACGTCGGCACCTTATTGAATAACGCTAACGAGCGGTTGCAGTCGCAGCAGTCGGCGGTTACGCAGGCCCAGAACGTGCGGCAACAGATCTCGGGTGTCTCGCTCGACGCGGAAGCCACCCTCCTGGTGCAGTTCCAACAAGCCTACGAGGCCAACTCTAAGCTCATCACGGTTCTGAGTCAGATTTCGGAAGACACCATCAACATGCTGACCACGGCCTAAGGAGATTCATGATTACCAACGTTAGTCCGCAAAATGCTGCCTTCCTGCAGGGTATAGACCGCATCCAACAAACCATCTCGGTAGCGAGCAACCAGGTGACTTCGGGCCTGCGGATCACGCAAGCATCCGACGCGCCCGACCAAATCGGCAACCTGCTGCAGTTACGGGCCAACCAGGTGCACAATACACAGGTGCAGTCGAACCTGACGTTGGCGCAAACCGATGCGCAAGCGGCAGACGATGCTCTGACTTCCTCGATCCAGATCATGGACACCGCCACCGCGTTAGCCAGCCAGGGAGCTACCGCTACTGCGACCGCCACCGGGCGCGCCAGTATCGCCCAGCAGGTGCAATCGATCCTGCAGCAGATGGTGTCCAACAGTCAGACCAACGTGCAGGGGTCATTTATCTTCAGCGGAGATCGGGATACGTCGCCGCAGTACACTTGGGATGCCACGCAAGCCAATCCCGTGGTCACGCAACAAACCACCGCGTCCACGCGCCAGATTGAGAACCCGGCAGGGGGGACGTTCCAGGCATCCTTGACCGCCCAACAGATATTCGACGATCGGGATCCCGTTAGCGGCGGTCCCGCCACGGACAATGTATTCAATGCGCTGAACACTCTGGTAACCACGCTGAACAACAACGACACGGCCGGTATCACCAACTCCATCACGCTGCTCCAGGCGGCCTCCGTTCATTTGAATACGAGTCAGTCCTTCTACGGCAATCTTGAGAACCAGATCCAGAACGCCAACACGTATGCCAGCAATTACGACGTCCAACTGAAAACCGACATCAGCAACATACAAGACGCCGACATCCCCAGCGCTGCCTCGGAACTCACACTGGCCAATACGCAACTGCAAGCCGCCATGCAGATGCAAGGGCAGAAGCCGCACTCGAGTTTGTTTAGTTATCTGGGGTGAGAAGCTTTCAGCTGACAGCTATCGGCTTTCAGCACCGCTGACGCGCCTGCGGCGCTTACCATGGAATCCTGACTGGTCTGAGAAGCAGCGGAGATGTCGATTTTGGCCGCGGATAAGCGGGGGGTAGGCGGGGATAGAATATCCGTCTTCATCCGCTACGTGCGTTTATCAGCGAGCCAAAATCTGCGGTTTCCAGCAATTTCGAGAACGCCGCGTTGAAAACACAGGGTCGAGAAACCAGTCAGTGGAGAGCTGGTGCTGTGGATCGTTTTGAGCCGATAGCTGAGAGCCGCCAGCTGACAGCTATCTTCCTACTTCACCGTAAATGTCGACGTCGCACTGAAGCGCTTGTAATTGCTGTACGCGATGGTCAACTTTTCGCGCAGTGGGCCGGCGCGGAATTGCAGCGTGTCATCGGCATACGTAAACGTTGCGAACCAATGCTTGCCATCCACCGGCTTGCGGATGGTGGTGAAGCGCGGGAACAAATTCTCCTGTGCCAGACTGCGAATTTGCGGCACTGCCTGGCCCTGCAGGCGCACGATGCTGTAATCCCGCTTATCCACCCAGAGCAGACCCTCGAAAAAACGTTGACCCTCCAGAATCTGGCGCGGCTTGATCTGGAGCACCCAGCAATCCACGTCATCCATCGCCTCGTCGCCGCGGAACTTCGTGTCGTAATTCCAAAGCTGCTCCTCGTTGAGCGTCAGCGGCTGGATCTCGCGGATATCGCGGAAGTCCTCCTCGGTCATTTTCAGCAGCTTCAATCCGTTGCTCGGTCTGCCGATCAGATCGTCGCTGCGCTCGTGGGCCGGCGAGAAGATAATGTCGCGAACTTCCCTATATTCCCCGCGCGCCGAGCCGTTGCCGTCCAGTTCCTGCACGGTCACCGTCTGCCGGTAGGTGTACTCATTGCGCTCGGCGATTGTCTGCGACTCCCTGTGGGCCACCAGTTTCGCCAGATTGGCTGGGGGATCGCCGGCCGCTTGTGCGTACAGCAAGGTGGGCATCAGCACCGATGCTAGAATGAGGCCGATGGTAAAATCGCTCGGCAGCTTCCGGGCGGCGCTGCTGATCGGGTGGGGCGTGCTGGGCGTGGCGGGCATGTTGTACGCTCGGTCGAGAGGCATCCCTAGCTGGGCGGCTTTGCCGGTTGTGGCCGCCTTCCTCATAGAATACCCCTTCTATCTGGCGCCCGGCTTCCCCTCTTTGCGGGAGCGTCTCCGCGGCGCGCGAACGCCTGCATTCGCAATTGCCGCCGGGGTATTTCCTTACCTGGTCTGCTGCTGTGGCGCAATCGCGTTCTCCTGGAGTGGACTGGCGCGGGTAAGCGCTGTCGGCCTCGCGCTCGGCTTGTGGTTCGTGTTGCTGCCGGCATCGCGGATTACCGACGTCGCGTATTTGTGCTTCTGGGCCGCCATCCTTCTTGGGCGCTACTTCAATCCCATCTATGCACCGCTTCACCCCGAGTTCCGCGACCTCAAGAACATCGTCGTCGTCCCGCATCTCACCATGATCTCCATCGCCGTCATGGCTCTGATCGTGCAGCGCAAGGTACCGGAGACCGGCTATGGATTCGTGCCTAACCGCCGTGAATGGCGAATCGGCCTGCTGCATTTCCTCTATTTCGTGCCGATCGGGCTGCCGCTCGCGCTGCTCCTGCGGGCCACGCATTTCGTGGCACCGAAGCCGGCCTGGTACATTGCGGCGACCTTCCTCGGTATGCTTTGGGTCGCCTCTCTCTCGGAGGAGTTCTTCGTGCGTGGTGTTTTGCAGCAATGGATCGAAGACTGGACCGCCAGCCGCGACGGTGCCCTGTTCATCGCTTCCGCCCTTTTCGGCCTCCTGCACCTCTGGCTGGGCGGATTCCCCAATTGGAAGTGGGCCATCGTGGCTGGGGTGCTGGGATGGTTTTGCGGACGGGCGCGCAATCAGGCCGGCAGCATCCGCGCCAGTATGGTGACGCACGCCCTGGTCGCCACCACCTGGCGGGCATTCTTCGCGTAGCGCTACAATTTACTATCTATGGCAAAACTAGGATTTCTGGGATTGGGGGCCATGGGCTACCCGATGGCGCGCAACCTCCTGCGCGCCGGTCACGAAGTGGCACTGTGGTCCAACACCGCCGATAAGGCTCGCAAACTGGCTTCCGAGGAAAAGGGTGTCTTCTGCGATACACCCAAGCAGGTGGCGGAACAGGCGGATTGCATCTTCCTGTGCGTGGGCACCAGCGAGATGTCCCGCGAGGTCATCCTCGGCGACGACGGCATCGTTGAGGGGGCACGCCCCGGCACGGTGGTCGCCGACGCCAGCACCATTGGTCCCAGTGTCAGCCGGCAGATCGGAACAGCGTTGAAGGCCAAGGGTGTGGATTTTCTCGACGCTCCCTGCACGGGTTCGACTCCCGGCGCCAATGGCGGCACCCTCACCTTTATGATCGGTGGCGACCAGGCGGTGTTCGAGAAAATCAAACCACTATTCGAACCCATGGGCAAGCGTCTCTTCTTCTGCGGCGGCCCGGGCATGGGTCTGCAGGCGAAACTGACCCAGAACCTCATTCTTTCCAATATCTTAATGGCTTTCAACGAGGGTATGGTGCTGGCCACGAAGGGCGGGGTCGACCCGCAGTTGATGCTCGAGATCCTGGAAAACAGCGCCGCCAAGTCGGGTTTGATCGCCTACAAAGCGCCGTTCGTCCTGCGCCGCGATTTTACTGCGAACTTCGCGACAAAGTGGATGCACAAGGACGTCGGACTCATGCTGGAATCCGGCAAGGAACTGGGCGTACCCCTATTTTTAACATCCTTAACCCAGCAACTCTTCCAAACGGCGATAGCCGAAGGTCATGGAGATGAGGATATGTGCTCCACAATCAGAGTGTTAGAGGAAATTGCAGGGGTGCACGTAAAATCCTAAAAAAAATAGTACAGATTTTAGTTGATTCCAAAAACGGAATCTACTATTATTGGAAGTAAGCCGGGGAGGCAACTCCCACCAAAGCGAGACTAACCTCTAATTAAAAAGACCCCTGAAGCAATCCTCCCCGGCACCCCTTCAAAAAAGGCGAGGATTAGAGGTCAAAAGCAAAACCCCCAATCAGCGTTGCAGCAGCATGATATTATGGCGGAATACCTCGGGCATTGGCGCCGTTCATGAAAACTCTCACCGTTTTGGGATCCACCGGCTCCATCGGAACCAACACTCTCGACATCGTTCGCCGCAACCGCCACCTGTATGAGGTGTACGCCTTGGTTGCCGGCGGGAATGTCGATCTCCTGACCGCTCAAATCCTGGAATTTCAACCGAAAGTTGCAGTTGTAGCAACTTCCGACGGTCTCAGCCGTCTATCAAGCAAGCTCCAGGAATCTGGGCTGCCGCGGAGTTCCTGGCCGGAATTGTTGACCGGGGATGCTGCGAAGGTTGCCGTTTCAGTCGATAAGCAAGTGGATACCGTGATTTCGGCGATTGTCGGAGTTGCCGGGCTGGAGGCCACTTACGAGGCCATCCGTTGCGGCAAGCGAGTGGGGTTGGCGAACAAGGAAGTATTGGTTTCGGGCGGCAAGTTGGTGATGGAAGCCGTGCGGGAATCGGGAGCCCTTTTGGTACCGGTCGATAGCGAACATAACGGCGCGCACCAGTGCTTGCGGGCAGGCAATCGCACCGAAGTTTCGCGCCTGATCCTCACCGCGTCGGGTGGTCCGTTCCGCAACACCCCGCGGGAAGCGCTGGATTCGGTGACTCCCGAGCAAGCCCTGAATCATCCAACATGGAAGATGGGGAAGCGCATCACCGTCGATTGCGCCACCCTTATGAATAAAGGTTTCGAAGTGATTGAAGCCTGCTGGCTGTTCGATTTCGCGCCTTCGGAAGTGGATGTAGTGATTCATCCGCAATCCAAAGTGCACGCCATGATCGAGTACAGCGATGGCAGCGTATTGGCGCAGATTTCAGCGACGGACATGCGCATGCCGATTCAGTACGCGCTGACCTACCCGGACCGGTGTGAAGCGCCAGTTCCGCGCATCAACTGGTCGGAGGCCCGGCAATGGGAGTTTTTGCCGCCGGACTTCCAAAAATTTCCGCTGCTCAAGCTGGCCTACCAATGCCAGGAGACCGGCGGGTCCGCCACGTGCACTTTGAATGCCGCGGACGAGATTGCGGTGGAAGCCTTTCTCGAAGAACGAGTCGGCTACCCGGCGATTTACGAAATAGTGTTGGAAACTCTGTCGAAGATGCCGGAACGCAATCTCCGGACCGTCGGCGACATCCTGGAGATGGACCGGGAATCGCGAGCCAAGGCGCGGGAATCGGTTGCCGCGCGCGCTGCCAATCCCGTGACGGTCTGAGATTGTATGCATTCGATTGAATACTTGCTGGCATTTCTGATCCTCATTGGAGTGATGATCAACATCCACGAGGCGGGACACTATTTCGCCGCTCGCTGGTTCGACGTGAAGATCGACGCGTTCAGCTTCGGCTTTGGCACCCGCCTGTTCGGCTTCAAGCGCGGGGAAACCGATTTTCGGTTCTCCCTCATCCCGTTCGGCGGTTACGTCAAAATGGCAGGCGAACTGGTCGGCGACGACAGCGCCAGCGATCCGCGCAGCTTCCTCTCCAAGCCGCGCTGGCAACGGCTGATCATCGCCTTTGCCGGACCGTTCATGAACATCGTGCTGGCGGTCGCTATTCTGACCGGCATGTACATGGTCCGGTTCGACCAAGTGTCTGGCGCCGAGATTGCCCACGTAGTGACCGATTCACCGGCGGCAAAGGCCGGTATCCAGGATGGAGATCGGATCGTAAAGCTGGATGGCAAAGAGAATCCCGCTTGGGACGATGTCGAAAACAAGGAATTAACCAGCGCCCTGCGCGCCATGCACGTCACCGTGGAACGCGGCAGCAAGAGGTTCGACACCAGCGTGACGCCCGCATTGAGCGAGAGGTTGGGGGGCGGGTACGCCGGTTGGGACTGGAAAGGCGAGGTGGTCTTCAGTGAACCCGATCCGGCTTACCCGGCAGCCAAGGCGGGCATTCAGGACGGCGATTCGGTGGTTTCGATCGATGGCATGCCGGTTCATTCGAGCCTCAAGTTTCATCAGATTACCGAGAGCAGCAATGGCAAGCCGTTGAACCTGGAACTGCTGCGCAACGGTAAGACCTTCCAAGTACAGGTGCAGCCTGTTTTCGCCAAGCCGGACGGCCAGTCGCGCTGGATGATCGGTGTGAAGGTCTTTACCAAAATGCCGTATACCACCACCAGACTGTCGCTCCCTGCCGCCCTCAATCAGTCGGTCCACGAAAATGCCAAGGGCGCCATGCTGATGGGCAGGGTGATCGAAGGCATGATGGAACGGCGCATGTCGACCAAGAATCTGTCGGGGCCCATCGCGCTGATCAAGACATCCGGAATGGCGGCCGAGATGGGGCCGATGGTGTACCTGGGGCTCATGGCCGCGGTGAGCTTGCAACTGGCCATCTTTAACCTTTTGCCGATTCCCGTGCTCGATGGCGGGACTATCTTGATGCTGCTGGTGGAAATGACCATGCGGCGCGATCTCAGCCTGAACGTCAAAGAAACGGTGTTCAAGGTCGGGTTCGTGTGCATCATGATGCTGGTGGCTTTCGTAATTTACAACGACATCTCGAGGCTTCTGCCTTCGGGAGGATGAGGGCCTTGTTAGATGGCTCGTGTAGTGACGGCGTATCGCAACCCTAAGGACGCTGCGGCGTTCGACGAACCTTATTTCGAAACGCACGTGCCTTTGGCGCAAACGCTGCCTGGGTTGCGAAATCTGGAAGTGGTCCAGGGGCCGGGCGGCATCGAAAACGAGGATATCCATTTGGTGGAGACCTGTCATTTCGGTAACGTAGACGCGGCTGAGTGGGCCCTGGCCAGTCCGCAAGGTTTGGCTGTCGAAGCGGATCGCAAGGCGATGGCGGCGGATGACGATGTATACATGTTCCTGGCTGACGGCTATGAAATGTAAATTCAGAGTCCCGGATCTCTACCTCGCCCGAATCCCACGCGTCCCCCCAATCATCTGGTAAGCTGATTCCCGCATGCACTGTTCATGTGTCCGCCAGACGGAACTGCCCAATACCACTGCGCTCGCCGCGGACACGTTCTACCGTCCCGATAAGACTGCGGCCTTTTATCGCCATCCATTGCGCGATCTGGAGGCTTTCCGGGCGGCAGCCGCTGAGATCCGATTCTCCAGCGAACAGCGCGCGGCCCTGGTGGCGGCCCTGCGGAAGCAGAACGGAGACAGCCCGGCGCTCGAACGGTTGGCGCAGCCCGGCACCATGGCGGTGGCAACCGGACAGCAGGTTGGCCTGTTTTCGGGACCCTCGTACACGGTTTACAAGGCGCTGCACGCCGCTCGGCTGGCGGAATGGCTGACCGCCAATGACATCCCCGCCGTGCCGGTATTCTGGGTGGCCACCGAAGACCACGATTTCGCGGAGGTGAACCACGCCTGGGTGTTCGACGCCGTACATCGCCCCGTCAAGCTCGAAATGCGCCGCTCGGCGAGCGCGCAGCCGGTGGGGACCGTCCCGCTGGTATCGCCGCCGGTGAACGAACTGCGCGCCGCCCTGCACGGTATGCCATTCGGCGAAGAAGTGGCCGATCTGGTGGAGGAATCCTACCGCGGCGGCAATACCATGGGCGGGGCGTTCGGCGAATTGACGCGCAAACTGCTGTCGCGGTTCGATATTCCGCAGCTCAATCCCATGCTGCCGGAATTTCGCGCACTGGCTGCCCCGGCTTTGCGGGCGGCAGTGGAAAATCACACGGCTCTCACGGCGGGCGTACTGGCGCGTAACAAAGAATTAGTCGCCGCCGGCTACCATGCGCAGGTGCACGTGGAGGAGCAGACATCTTTCGTCTTTCTGCTGGAAAACGGTAAACGCCTGGGGCTCCGCAGGACCGGGCGCGAATTTGGACAGAATGGCCGTCAGTTCTCCACCGAGGAACTGATGGAGCGCGCCGCTTCGCTTTCCCCCAACGCTTTATTGCGGCCCGTGGTGCAGGATTCCATCCTGCCGACGGTCGCCTGCATTATGGGCGCGGCCGAAGCTGCCTACCTGGCGCAGTCCGAGGTGCTCTACAGCTCAATCCTGGGACGCATGCCGGTAGTGGTGCCGCGCACGGGCTTTACGATTCTCGATCAGCACAGCGAGAAGTTGATGACCCGCTACGGCCTCGCGCTGCCCGATTTTTTCGCCGGGGAGGACGCGATACGCGAGCGGATCGCCACCCGCCTGGTGCCGCCCGCGCTGCATGCGGCGCTGGCGGAGACCGGCAAGGTGGTAGACCACGCCATCGAACGGCTGCGCGGCGATCTCGCGGCATTCGACCCCACGCTCGGCCGCGCGCTCGACCGCAGCCAGCGCAAGATCGCGTATCAGCTGTCGAAGATCGAAGGCAAGGCCGGGCGGGAAGCCATGCGCCGCAGCGATCGCGCCACGGCGGAAGCAAATTCTCTCAATGGCCTGATTTTCCCCGAACGCCACTTGCAGGAGCGGCTCTATTCCATCCTGCCGTTTCTGGCGCAGCACGGGCTGGATCTGGTGGAACACATCTACGACGCCATCGAACTGGAATGCGCGGACCATCGTATGATGGTCGTCTGATGTGTCCAACATTTCTGAGCATTGCTGAAGGCGCGGCTGAAAGGTCGAAAGTCGAATATTTGGCCGCCGATAAACGCAGCGCGGCTTCGCCGCAAGCTTTCAGCTCTCAGCTTTCAGCGGGCAGCTTTCGGAGTGTTGGCCTTTGGTGGTAGCTCGGCAGAATCGTCGCGGCCCGCAAAGAAACGAGGAATTAGTAGCGCAGATGAACGCCGATAAGATTCTCTTTTTCATCGGCGTCGATCGGCGTTTATCGGCGGCTAAGAGTGTGTTACGTTTGCGGGGCAGGCTCCAGCGGTCCCCCGAGGGGATCCCGGACTTCAGTCCGCCTGCCGCATGTTTTGCATGGTTCGCGGGAGGGAGGGCTGAAGCCCTCCGCAGACTGAAGTCTGCCCCACGTGGGTGGCCGCGTCCATGGTAACCAAAGAGCACCTCCGCATGGAGCAGAGCCGCGTGCGGCACGCTCACTGGAACCGCTGGGGGCCATACCTCAGTGAACGGGCGTGGGGCACGGTGCGCGAAGATTACAGCGCCGACGGTTCCGCCTGGGAGTACTTTCCGCACGATCACGCCCGCTCACGCGCCTATCGCTGGAGCGAGGACGGCCTCTGCGGCATCTGCGACCGTCATCAGCGCATCTGCTTCGCGCTGGCCCTCTGGAACGGCCGCGACCCCATCCTGAAAGAGCGGCTCTTCGGACTCAGCGGCAACGAGGGGAATCACGGCGAGGACGTCAAAGAGCAGTACTTCTACCTCGACAACACGCCCACCCACTCGTACATGAAGTGCCTGTACAAGTATCCGCAGGCCGAATTTCCGTACGCGCAACTGGTCGCGGAAAATCGCCGCCGGACGCGTGACGATCCCGAGTACGAGTTGCTGGACACCGGCGTCTTCGCCGATAACCGCTACTTCGATGTGTTCGTGGAGTATGCCAAAGCAACGCCCGAAGACATCCTGATCCGCGTGGAGGTCTTCAATCGCGGCCCGGAGCCGGCAACGCTGCATGTGTTGCCCACGGTGTGGTTCCGCAATCGCTGGTCTTGGGGATACACCGACGAGCGGCCGGGACTGCGGTGTGGAGCGCGCGGCATCGAGCTGGAGGAGCCCAATTACGGGCGTCGCTGGCTCTACGCGCAGGGCAATCCGGAATTGCTTTTTACGGAAAACGAGTCCAATATGCCGCGCCTGTGGGGACACGGCTCCGCGGGGTATTTTAAGGACGGCATCGGCGAGTTTTTGATCCACGGCAACCTCGCGGCCGTCAATCCCGCGGCGCACGGCACCAAGGGAGCGGCGCACTACCAGCTGACCATTGAACCGGGGAAATCGGCGCCGCTCGAATTGCGTCTGGCGGACCGCGAGATCGACGACCCCTTCGGCCCGGAATTCAATACGACGCTGCTCAACCGCAGTGACGAGGCCAACGACTTCTATGCCACCGTTACGCCGCGCGAGTTGACCGTCGACGCCCGCGCGGTCATGCGGCAAGCCTTCGCGGGAATGTTGTGGTCGAAGCAGTATTACCACTACGTGGTGCGCGACTGGCTCAGTGGCGATCCGCGCCAGCCCGCGATGCCTCCCGAACGGCGGCTGGGACGCAATCGCCAGTGGACGCACCTCTACAACGCCGACGTGGTTTCCATGCCGGACAAGTGGGAGTATCCGTGGTACGCCGCCTGGGACCTGGCGTTCCATTGCGTGCCGCTGGCGCTGGTGGATTCGCAATATGCCAAGGACCAACTCCTGCTCATGACGCGCGAATGGTACATGCATCCCAATGGGCAATTGCCGGCCTATGAGTGGGCCTTAGGCGACGTCAATCCTCCGGTGCATGCCTGGGCGGCGTGGCGCGTGTACAAGATGGAGCACAAGCGCCACGGCAGGCCCGATCGCGCCTTCCTGGAGCGCATCTTCCACAAGCTGCTGCTGAATTTCACCTGGTGGGTGAATCGCAAAGACGCTCGGGGACGCAACGTGTTCGAGGGCGGATTTCTGGGGCTCGACAACATCGGCGTCTTCGACCGGAGCGCGCCGCTGCCGGGCGGCGGGTTCATCGAACAGGCCGACGGCACCGGCTGGATGGCCATGTACTGTCTCAATCTGTTGACCGTCGCGCTGGAGCTGGCGCGCGAAGACTCAGCCTATGAGGACGTGGCCAGCAAGTTCTGGGAGCACTTCCTGCACATCGCCAGCGCCATGAGTCATCTGGGGGAAGACGGCGCAGGCATGTGGGATGAGCAGGACGGCTTCTTTTACGACGTTATGCACCTGCCCAATGGCAGCCATGTGCCGATGAAGGTGCGTTCCATGGTGGGGCTGATCCCTCTGTTCGCGGTGGAGACCCTGGAACCGCGGCTGCTCGACCAGTTCCCGGGATTCAAACGCCGCCTGGAGTGGTTCGTCGCCAACCGCCGCGATCTTACCTGCAACGTCGCGTCGATGGTGGTGCCGGGGCGCGGTGAACGGCGCCTGCTTTCCATCGTCTCGCCGCCGCAACTCACCCGCATCCTGAAGCCTATGCTGGATGAGAACGAATTTCTCTCGCCCTTCGGCATTCGCAGCGTCTCGCGGTTCCACCAAGAGCACCCCTACGTACTGACAGCCGATGGACAGGAGCACCGCGTGGACTACGAACCCGGCGAATCGCGCACCGGCTTGTTCGGCGGCAACTCCAACTGGCGCGGACCGGTCTGGTACCCGCTCAATTACCTGCTGATCGAATCGCTCCAGAAGTTCCACCACTACCTGGGTGACGATTACCGCGTGGAGTGCCCCACCGGCTCGGGGAACACGATGACCTTGTGGCAAGTGGCGGCGGAGCTCTCGCGCCGGCTGTCGCGCTTGTGCTTGCAGGATGAGAATGGGCGCCGTCCGGCGAACGGCAGCAATGAATGCTTCCACAGCGATCCGTATTGGCGCGATCTGGTGCTGTTCTACGAGTACTTCCACGGCGACACCGGCGCGGGGCTGGGCGCGAGCCATCAGACGGGTTGGACGGGGTTGGTGGCCAAGCTGTTGCAGCAGAGCGGGGAGTGAGGGGGGCGGCTGTCAGCTATCGGCTATCGGCTATCAGCTATCAGCTTGGGGGCCGCGCCGTAGGCGCGCTCCAAAGGAGTCAGTGACAGCCAAAGTGGTGCGGCTGAAAATAAAAGACTTACGCGAGCTGTCAATGGAGAGCTGCCGGCTACCAGCTATCGGCTATCATCTGGCTCAGTGTGGGTTTGAACACTGCGGCAGGCCCGAAGGTTGTCCTGTGGCCAAGCCCGTGTCGGTACCTGCTGAGAGCTGAAAGCTTCCGCAGCGAGCTTAGGCTGTTTCAGCAAACCGCGATCAGGGATCGGCTAGCTCCGCTACCCTTTCGGCCACGGGGTCGACAGGCCCGATTGTTGTCCTGTGGTCCGCCGCTTGTCGTTACCCGCTGAGAGCTGATAGCTGAGAGCTGACAGCTTCTACTGCAACCGGGGACGCATGGCCTCATTGGAGATGAGTCCGTCGAAGATCGCCAGCACCTGCTTGCGATAGGCGTAGACGCGATGCAGGTTTTCCACGAAGTTGGCTTCGAAGTCGCGTGCCCGCATCCACTTGTCCATCATGGTGCGGGGCACGTCGATGTCCTGACGAAGGGTCTCCACATCATGCCCTCGCAGAAAGAGCCCATAAAAGAAGGCGGCTTCCCGTTGGGGCGCCAGGGGGTCGAACTCGTCTCTCGCCATCATAAAAAAGCAGCAGCGAAATGACAGTATAACGATGGCCCCAAGGGTGGGGCAAGTCCGAAAATAGTAAGCCACCCAAAACGCCTGGACCCGGCTTCGAACTGGTACTATGACGCCATGCCCACCCTCATACCTGCGCCCACGCGTGTGGAAGCCGCGGGCAACAAACCTAAACTAATCGACGAGTATGTCGGACGTGTGAATTCCGTGCACGAAGCGTTGAGCATCGCTCACATGCGGAGCCCGGGCGGATGGCTGGAACCCGGCCAGAAGCCTGACTTCGACGAGTTCACGGTAGTGCTACGCGGCACCCTCAGGGTGGAACACAGCGGTGGCGCGATGGATGTCCACGCCGGTCAAGCCGTGGTGACACACTCCGGCGAGTGGGTGCGATACAGCACACCTGATGAGGAGGGCGCGGAGTATATTGCGGTTTGCCTGCCGGCGTTTTCGCCGGTGACCGTTCATCGCGATTCCTGAGGCTATTACTGGGCGGACGTGGCAACTGCCGCCGTAGCGCCGCCGCGGGTGCGGAATTCGTAGCGTTCGATCTTCACTGCGGCGCGATTGCTTTCCGATCGCACCACCCGGCCTCTGGCGACAAACTGCAGCGGACATTTCCCACCGAGCAGTGCGGGCCACGCCACGGAGAGTTCCACCGTGCGGCCCAAGGGCAAGCGGTCCTCCGTGGTGAACAGGAGGCCGCCGCTGCCGAAATTGAGGGTTTTTCCCGATCCTTTGGTCTTCAGAGCTTTGGAATGGACAACCGTATACTTGACGTCTTCCGTAACAGGGAAACGACTGTTCTCCCGCCGATCGGGCCTTCCTCCGAAACCTGCACTTCCTATTTCTTGAGTGCTTTCTATCATCCTATGTCTATAATGCGGAGTATGGTTCGTCCGCAACAATAGGCTGATCGGCCTATTCTCAGTCCCAGATTTCTGGTACTTTTCCCTCAAAGTTGCCTATTGCGAAGCGTCAACGCGCATTTTGATATTCTGGCGTCATGGATCAGGAGCAACTCCGTACGTTGTTCGAGCAGGTTCGCGACGGCGCCATGGACATCGACGCGGCGATGGTGCGCATGCGGCATATGCCCTTCGAAGATCTCGGTTTTGCCAAGATCGACCACCACAGGGCTCTGCGCCACGGCATCCCGGAGGTGATTTTCGCCAAAGGGAAGACAGCGGACCAGGTGGTCGCCATCGCCGGTAAACTGCTCGACAACGCCCGCAACGTATTGATCACGCGCGCCGACCCGGAGTGCGCCCGGGCAGTCACGGCGGCGCTGGAAGGTGCGGAGTATGCGCCGCTCTCCGGAGCGATTCGCTTCTGGCGCGACCGTACGGTGCATGGCAAAGGGAAGATCGTCATCGTGTGCGCCGGTACTAGTGACCTGTTCGTGGCCGAAGAGGCGCTAATCACCGCCGAGGTGATGGGCAACGAAGTGGAGAGCATCTACGACATCGGGGTGGCGGGCATCCATCGCCTGATGAGCAATCGTGAGAGATTGACGGAAGCCCGCGTCATCGTGGTGTGCGCGGGAATGGAAGGCGCGCTGCCGAGCGCTGTGGGCGGCCTGGTTTCCTGCCCGGTGATCGCCGTCCCGACGAGCGTGGGATACGGCGCCAGTTTCCACGGTCTGGCGGCGCTGTTGGGAATGCTGAATAGTTGTGCCAGTAATGTCACAGTTGTAAATATTGACAATGGATTCGGCGCGGGGTATGTGGCGAGTTTGATCAATAGGTTGTGAACGAGAAGTCAGAAGCGGCCCCTGCGGATGATAATGAAGGATACGGAAGGATACTGAAGTCAGAATCGCGTGGATCGCGCGACAATGCTAGACGAGGCGCCTGCGGGTCCGAGAAGTCAGAATAAACCGCGCGGTGCGCTAGAACCCAGAAGTCAGACGCGGCCCCTGCGGGTCCGAGAAGTCAGAATAAACCGCCCGGTTTGCCTCGTCTCGGATTGACGCGCGATGCACGCGGCGATTCTGACTTCAGTATCCTTCCGTATCCTTCAGTATCATTCGCTTCTTCCGGCCGACTGTCGCGCGGCTCAACCAGTACGCCGGCACTCCCGCGAACAACAGGATCGCTCCCAGTTGCAGGGCGTTGAGGGGGCCCACCCGCTCGACTTCGTTGCGGACCATGGTCAGCACCAGCAGCGCCAGCGGCATTAATCCGACGCCGATTGCGCCCGCGAGACCGCCCGGGATCTTGTAGGGACGCCGCAATTCCGGCTCGCGAATGCGCAGCGCCACCAGGGCGGCGAACTCCAGCAGCAGACTGAGGCCGGTGAGCAGCACATCCAACACCACCAGCTTGACGAAGCTCAACTGCAGGCAGAGCATCCATGCAGCCCCGCAGGAGACGAGTGCGACCGTGGGAGCTCCGGTCGCGGGATGGCGGCGCGCGAAGATGCGCGGCAGCAGCCCGTCGTCGGCCATCACCGCGGGCAGACGCGAATACTGCATGGTTTGCGCATTCAAGGTACCCCACGCGCCCAGCATTCCGCCCACGGTGATGAGGACAGCCACCGCTCCACCGACAGCGGCGCTGGGGATCGTTGCCTTGGCGACGTCCGCCCAGCCGCCGGTGGTCCAGCGATTGGCGTTGAGTCCGGTGAATGCGACAGCGCCGATGGGAAGCAGATAGGTGAGCGCGACCAGCGCGACTGCCCCGGCCATCGCCAGGGGAAAAGTGCGCTGCGGACGGTCGACTTCATTGGCGACCGTGGAGGCGTAATCCCAGCCCATGTAATTCCAGAGTGCCACCAGGATTCCGCCGAGCAAGTCGATGTGGGCGAGCGGAGCGGTGCTGGCCGCGGGCGCGCCGCGATGGAAGAAGCCGTAGACTGTCAGCACCGCGAAGGGAGCGAGCAGCACCAGGCCCATCGCCACGCAGCTATCGCCGATCGATTTGGCGCCCAGCAGATTCCACGCCGCCGCGGCGGCGACCAGCGCGATGGCCAGTAGGGGGCCGCGGATGCCGGCGGTCATCCACGGAAGCAGATGGCCCAGATAACTGACGAAGAGCGTGGGATAAATGGCGACGTCGAAGACGCTGCCCGCGAGCGACAGCCAGGCTTCCTGAAATCCCCAGAAACGGCCCATGCCGCGCGACACCCAGACGTAGTAGCCGCCCTGATCGGGCAGTGCGCTGGAGAGTTCGCTCACCATCAGCGCGGTGGGTACGGCCCAGATCACCGGCGTTACCAAGAGAATCAGGATGGCGCCGGTGTATCCCGACTTGGAGACGATGTCTTCGAGTCCGAACGGTCCGCCGGCCACCAGGAAGTAGATGGCCGCAATAAGCGGCAGCAGCGTCAACTTGCGGGGCGCGGACATTCTCTATAGAGTACACGACGGCCGCTGCTTTCGATTGGGGAACGCTGCTTAAGTTTGCCGGTCCCGCGCGTTCCCCTGCATCTCACGCCGGAGGACGCTATTCATGTATGTCTGGTACTTCTTCCCCCGCCCTCGAAACCAGGCGAGCACGTCAGCATCGACACGAAGACTCACCAATTGTTTGATCGGCCGGTAGAAACGCCCGGTCTGAATCTCGCTGGCCGATGGGATCGCTTCCGGTGCGTCGGAAAGGTCGATCTGCGAATCAGGCATAGACGCTACTCGATTCAGTTCCCGCCGTTGTTTGTCAGTGATCGGAGCGGTAAAGAGCGCGCTCGCGGGGAGTCGCCTTTCTAGCCGAGACGATGCGGATTTCTTCTTCGCCATTTTGTTTCTCGCTTGTGTGAACTACGAGCAGGATCGCAATGCCCGCGGAGGAGCCGATCGAATGCCAGCGCTCCTCTTGGTCAACCACGCGATCCAGATAGGAAACGGCGTCCGGATCTTCGAAGACCCGCGCCGCCGTTTCAAACGAAATGCCGTGTTTCCGGCGATTGGCACGATTCTTGGTCTCATCCCATGCGAAGACCATTTGTATATACAAAATTGTAGCACGTACGATCTGCGGATCTGCGGATCGGCGGATCCGGTTTGCGCTGGGCGGCTCAATGGTTCCAAAATGGTTCCATGGATATCACCGTGAAGAACATTCCGGATCCCGTCTATCGGGTAATTAAGCGGGAGGCGAAAAACAACCGGAGGAGCCTCAATTCGGAGATTATCCGGGCGCTGGAAGCTGAAGCCGCCGAAGCGGATCGGCGGCGGCAATTGCGTAACCTGCGAAAGGAATTGGACCGGTTTGCCGCCTCCCTACCTCCACTCGATCGGAGCGCGCCGCTGATTCGCGCGGACCGGGAGCGATAACGCATGCCGGAAACGTACGTTCTGGACTGCAGCGTGGCAGCGAAATGGGCACTCCCTGAGCCGGGTCGCGCGCCCGCCCTTGAATGGTTCGACCGGTACGTTTCGGGCGAGGTGCTGCTGATCGCTCCGGATCTTCTGCTGGCGGAATTTGCCAGTTTGATTGCGAAGCGTAACCGGCGGAAACAGATTTCCGGGGATCAGGCTCGCGAGGCCTTCTCGCTGATGACGAGGTGCGCGCCCCGTCTATTCGACATGCGTTCGCTGCTCTTGCACGCGCTGGATCTGTCCGTGCAGTATCAGCTATCGCTGTGGGGTTGCGTCTATCTGGCACTGGCCCTGGAACGCGACTGTGCGCTTCTCACTGCCGATGCGCGGCTCTTCCGTGGCGGACGTGGAAGACATCCCTCTATTCGCCTGGTGGAATGAGTCAGGACGGGTTTAGTCCCCGTGTTGTTGATCGACTATATGGTTCGATGAACACTTATACCCCAAGCACGGGCGAGCTGTGCGCTCGCCGGGACAAGCTAAAGCATGTCCTACAACGCGTCGCGCAGCGCCTGCAGCGTGATCTCTGCCGTCTTCCGCCAGGAGAATTCCGCCGCGCGGCGTGGACCCGCTTCCGACAATCGCTGCCGCAAAGCTTCGTCCGACGCGATGCGCCGCAGTGCCGCCGCCATGGCGAAAGGATCGCGAGGATCGAAACGCAACGCCGCATCGCCGACGTTACTCGCGATGGGCTCGATATCCGAGCAGGCCGTTGGCACCCCCGCGGCCATGGCCTCCAGCGGCGGGATTCCGAAGCCCTCGAAGAGCGAGGGATAGACGAACGCCCACGCGCGCGTGTAGAGATCGTGCAGTTCGGCGCGTGGAATCCAGCCGGGAAAATCGACGGCGTCGCTCAGGCCCAGGCTGGCGCGCAGATCGTGCAGCGGGCCGGTGAAGAAGCCGTGCAGCCCGCAGACCTTGAGGCGGAACTCCGGCCGTTCGCGGTGGAATTCGGCGAACGCGCGCAGCAATCCGTCGAGATTCTTGTGAGGATGCAGGGTGGAGACGGCGAGCAGAAACGGCTCGGGCCGGCGCCGCTGCGCCAGTTCGAAAAAGACTGCGTCGCCCGCGAGCAGCGCCACGCGGACTTTGTTGGCGGGTAACCGATAATGTTGCAGCAGGTCGCGCGCGGTAGCGTGAGAATCGGCCAACAGGATGCGCGATACGTGCGCCGACCCGAAGAGCAGCATCTGCCAGAACGGCAAATCGAACCAGCGGAAGTACTCCGGATGGCGGACGTGCTGAAGGTCATGAAATACGGTGACCTGCGGGCAGCCGGCGAAGAAAGGCGCGGTGAACCCGGGATTCAGCATCGCATCGAGCCGCAGACGGGCGGCGGATAGCGGCAGCGCGACTTGCTCCCACAGAATGCGGACGGGGCGCGAAGCGGCGCGGATGGGTTGCGGCAGCGCCGTGAAGTTCGGCCGTGCGGGTGCGAGGCCGGGACCGGTTTCGCGGTTGGTGAAAATGAAATATTCGTTGACCGCGTCGATCTCGGCGAGTGCGGCGAGCAGTCCGCGGAGATAGATTTCGGTCCCGCCCACGCCGCCGGGGATCAGGTAGAGAGCGTTGATGCCGATGCGTAGCGGGGCGGTCACTTGGGCGGGGAACCAGCGCTCAGTTGCATCGCCACCGCCTTGAGGAACTGTTGCGCGCGCGTGTTGGCGGGGTCTAACTGGAGGGCTTGGCGAAAGTCCTGCACAGCTTCCACCAATTGATTGTTCCGTGTGTGCACGACACCGAGGTACACGTAAGTGTCAGGGAAATTGGGGTCGAGTTCCTTCGCCTTGGCGAGGTTGGCCAGCGCATCCGGCCACTTTTCCTGTTTGCCGTAAACCATTCCGATCTGCGAGAACACCTGCGCCGATGGGTGCAGCATGGCAGACTGCTGTAGCTTCTCCAATGCCGGTTGCAGCTGGTTAAGGCTGTCGTAAGTCAATCCCCAGTCCAGCAGGAGGGCGGGGTCGGATGGATGAAGCTGGGCGGTTTTCTCGAATTCCTGCAGCGCCAGATCGTAACGTTGCGCCTTGTAATAGGCGAACCCGAGTTGGAAGTGAGGTCGCCACGCGCCGGGCGATTTGCGCGCGGTGTCCTCCCAGATGGAAACGTCGTCGGACCAGACGGTTGCGCGGGCGTGGGTTGTGAAGGCGGCGAGGAGAACCACCGCGAATGCGCCAGCGGCCAACGCCTGGCGATCCACCTTGAGGCGGGAGAGCAGGTCCACCACGATGAGCAACAATCCGATCATGGCGAAGTAGAGACGGCGCTCGGCGACTGGGTCCTTGATCGGCAGGATGGACGACGTGGGCGCGAGCAGAATCAGAAAGACCAGGAAGCCGTAGGTGGCCAGCGGGAAGCGGCTACGGAGTGTCCACACGACTACGAGGATCGCGATCAGGGCGGTCAGCCAGATAATCGCTCCGTGTTCCAGGACGGTGTGCGAAATCGGAAAATCCCAATCGAGCGTCAGGTTCGCCGGCCAGAGGAACATTCCCAAATAGACGAAAACAGCGCGCCACTGGGTGAAGAAATATTGGTACCAGGTGAACTCTTTGAAGCCGAATCCGGCGGTAGTGGCATGGGCTATCAAATTCCAGAAATATGCGATCCCGGCAAGCGAGCCGAAGGCCAGGGGGAGGTAAATCTTCCAGTTTCGCCAAATGCTTTGCCAGCGCGATCCGCTGCTCCACCAGAGGTCGGTCAGCAGCAGAAGAGCGGGCAGTGCGATGGTGTCTTCCTTGGAAGCAAGCGCGGCGCCGAAGAGCAGGAATATGAATACGGCGGTCTTCCAACTGGCACGTTCTTCCCGCCGATAGAGGAACACGGCGAACGCGGCATAGGCGAACATCACGCTGAGCGCGTCCGACCGTCCGCCTACATACGACACGGCTTCGGTCTGCGTGGGATGCAGCAGGAAGAGTGCGGCCGCGAACCCGGTCAGTAAACCGCGGCGCGATTCGCCGATTTTGGCCCACACCAGCAGACGCCGCACGATGAAAAAGACCAGGACCGTGGTGATGCAGTGAATGATGACGTTGAGAAAGTGAAACCACCACGTGTCGTCAGGGGAGAGGCGGGCGCTCAGCCAGTAGGTGGCCATGAGAAGGGGACGCTGGCCGTGTATAAATGCGGAGAGCGGCCGCGTGGAGATGTTCGCGACGGCAAATGGCAGGTACGTATCGTCGAACAGAAAGGGTCCGTTCATCGAAGGCCAGTAGGCCCAGAACACGACAATCGTCGCGGCCAAGGCACCGAGCGCGAAGTAATGCCACTGCGGATGGGGCGCTGGCGCCGCAGCGACGGCTGCCGGTGGTCCGCCGCCCTTTCGACTTTCGTGCTTCTTAGTCTTCATGATGTTCCAGGCTGTGGATGTGGTACTCCAGGATGGCGACCCGTTGCGCCAGCGCAATGTTGTCGTCGCGCAGGTCTGAAATAATCATCGAGAAGCGGAAGAACATCACCAGAAACAGCCCGCCCGAAATCAGGAAGAGAGTGAGCGGAGTGTCCGGTACGCCGGTCCAGCGAGTGATGACTTCGAGAACGGGCCGGCTGCGCGACAGCAGCAGCATAGCCAGACTGGTGAGCAGCCAGCTCACCGAATATTCCACCCGAATGTGCGCGCGGCGCACGGAAACGAGCACCATGATCAGCATCAGTATGCTCAAAACGGTGGTCACATTCAAAAGACGGTCCATCTAATCTCCAGCTCCGGCGCCGGGCGCGGACTTGCCGCGGTGAAATCGGCGATCGTATTTCAGGATATTCACGAACACGCCCAGCAGCACGTGGGCGATATAGTACAGTGACACGCGGGCCGTGATGGTCGAGCGGCCGGTGAGGCGAGGCCGCATCTGGACGGGCACTTCCTCGAAGCGAAAGTGGCGGCGCTGCAATACCACCAGCGCTTCGATCTCGGGATATTCCAGCGGAAAACTGCGGCTAAAGACGGCCAGCGCACGACGGTTTACACCCACGAATCCCGAAGTGGGGTCGTAGACCGATTTGCCGAGAATGGGGCGGAGCACCAGGCGGAAGAATCGAATACCGAGCGACCGAACGGAGCCGGTGCGCGAACCGTTCTCTTTCACGAAACGCGACCCGATGACCATTTCGCAGCCCGAAGTTTTCAAGCGGTCGAGGATGCGGGGGATGTCGCGCGCGTCGTGCTGGCCGTCGCCATCCACGCGGATGACGTATTGGAAGCCCAGCGAGAAGGCCAATTTGTACCCTGCCTGGACGCATCCGCCAAGCCCCAGATGATGCGGCAGGGGCAGCACGTCGGCGCCCGCGCCGCGCGCCACGGCGATGGTGTCGTCCAGCGAGCAATCGTCGATCACCAGCACTGGGACTCCGGGCATGCTCTCATTTACGTCACGCACCACACCGGCAACGGCGCCCACTTCGTTGAACGCGGGGACGATCACCAAGAGGGAATCCGGACCCTCGGCGCGAATCATAGCGCCGCCACCTTTCGGGCGCTGATGGCATGGGCGCGCATGAGATGCCGGAAGATGGCCGGCGTGATGCGCGCGCGGCGGCGGATGCCGCTCCGTTCGCGCCACAATCGCGGCAGGTTGGCGAATAAGGCGACGTGGGCGCGCAACACGTACCAGATCATTTTCGGGCCGGCGTGCCCTTCCGCGCGAAAACGGGCAGCGGCGCCGCGGCCCTGGAGCAGATACCAGCCATGCCACAGGTATCGGGCAAGCGTGGCGAACGGCGCCGCCAGCAGCATGCCGGCGGGAAAGTTCTTCACCAGGACGAAGAGGCGATTGCGCTCCACGTAGTAGGCCTTCAGCGGCGACGCGCCCCCGGACGAATGCGAGTAATGGTGCTCCACGATGGCTTCGGGAACGTAGAGGCATTTCCACCCGGCCCAGCGGGCGCGCAGCCCCAGGTCGGTATCTTCGCAATACAGGAACATGCGGCTGTCGAACGCGCCGATCGAGTCGAGCATGGCACGCCGGTAGAGTGCGGCCGATCCGCTGGGGAAGAGGGCCTCCTCAGGTACGGGGAAATCCTCCGGCGGACGTCCGTTGCCGCGCTGTTTGCTCGATCCGTCGCGCGCCACCAGCATGCCGGCGGAGTCCAGGCGATGCTCGCCGAAGAGGCGAACTTGCGACGCGCACATGCCGGCATCGGGGCGGCGAACGATAGCGGCGAGCAAGGCTTCGATCCATTGCGGATGGGCGGCGGCATCGTCGTTTAAGGTGGCGATGTAGGGCGCGGCCGAGGCTTCGAAACCCTGGTTGATGGCGGCGCCGAAGCCCACGTTGCGGCTGTTTTCGATGACGCGCACACCGCTGGCGACGCCGTGCCGGCGCACGAATCCTTGGCCGCTGTTGTCGACTACAATCACTTCAAAATCCCGCCGTGTCTGGCGATCGAGGGACTCGAGACACTCCCACAGCCTCGCATCCGCGGCCAGCGTGGGAATCACTACCGAAACCAGGAAGTCAGGCAATTTTTGATTTTAGCGTGGTGGAGGAGGGGGGTGGGGGGTGCTTGTCCGATTTGGGGGAAACCGTTCCCGCCGACCGCTTGCTGACGCGCGCGGATCAGTAACTGCCATCGAATCAGCGGCTGTCTTCCGAGCTACAACCGTAATGGAGCGGTTCTCCCCAAACCGTGTAAGCACCCGGGCGACGGGGTGCTTACACGGTTTCGGGAACGCCACGCGTGTCTGACGCGCGCTGTTCAGTAATTGCTGCGAAATCAACGCGACGGTTGGCCACTCGCGATGCTACCGGGGCTGGATTTGCCCGAAATCCCCAAAACGGGTAAGCACCCCCGGGCGACGTGCGATATTCTCCACCCCGCCGATTCCCGGTAAACTGGAATTTGGCCCACCTCATGGAAAAACGAAAAGTGCCGCTGCTCGACATGCGGGCACTGCACCGGCCGATTCGCGACGAGGTATTGGCGGCGATGGCGCGGGTGGTCGATTCGAACGCCTTCATCCTGGGTGAAGACGTGCGGCAGTTGGAGAAATCGATCGCCGCGTATTGCCACGTGGCGTACGCCATCGGCTGCGGGTCCGGGTCGGACGCCCTGCTGCTGGCGATGATGGCTGCCGGAATCGAACCCGGCGACGCGGTCCTGACCACGCCGTTTACGTTCTTCGCGACGGCCGGGTCCATCACGCTCGCCGGCGGTACGCCGGTGTTCGTAGACATCGATCCGGCTACCTACAATATGGACCCGCGAGCGCTGGCGGAAACCATCCGGCGGACTCCTAAGGCCAAGATCGTGATGCCCGTGCACCTCTATGGCGGGTGCGCCGATATGGACCCGATCCTGGAGATCGGCCGCAGCCGCGATTGCGTAACGATCGAAGACGGTGCGCAGTCGATCGGCGCCGAGTACAAAGGCCGCCGGGCGCAATCCATGGGCGATATCGGGTGCCTCAGTTTCTATCCCACCAAGAATCTGGGGGCGTTCGGCGAGGGCGGCATGGTGTTGACGCAGGACGAGGGGCTGGCGCAGAAGCTGGCAGCGTTGCGGGTCCACGGGGCGCTGAAGAAATACTTCCATCGGTGGGTGGGGCTCAATTCCCGCCTGGATACTCTCCAGGCCGCGATCCTGCGGGTGAAGCTGCAGTATCTGGACGCGGAGACGGCGGGGCGGCAGAAGAATGCGGAGCGGTACCGGGCGAATCTCGCCGGCTTGCCGGCCGGGCTGCCGCAGGCTGCGCCGTACCAGACGCGCCACATCTACAATCAGTTCGTGATTCGCGTGCCTGAGCGCGACAAGCTCAAGGCGTATCTCGATGAAAATGGCGTGGGCACGGATATTTACTACCCGCTCTCGCTGCACGAGCAGGAATGCTTCCGCGAACTCGGCTACCGGGCCGGCGACTTTCCGGAAAGCGAGAAGGCAGCGCGCGAAGTTCTCGCACTGCCGATTCACTCCGCGCTGGCTGAGGAAGACGTGGATTACGTCTGCGCGCAGATTCGCGCGTTTTATGAATAAGGACGGCGGAAATCAGCCCGGCTACCGGCAATTCCCCTGGTGGGGCAGGCTTCAGCGGGGGGCGATCCCGCGCGGGAACGTCTCTAGCGCCAGTAACCACTGCACAGGGGAGCAAGCCACTGGGATTGCCGGCAAGCAGCTCAGAATCATTAGTTTGCCCAGCGTTCTCCAGCCTGTGGTTACTGAAGAGCCCGCAGCGGACTTCAGTCCGCCAACTGCTGGATTCACATCGTTCGCCGGAAGGCGGGCTGAAGCCCGCCGCAGACTGAAGTCTGCCCCACCAGATCAGCTCATCCTTGCTGGCAAGGTCAGCTGAAAGCTTCTTTCCCGTGCGCATCGTTCAATTAGTCGAAGACCTGGAGCTGGGCGGGCTGGAACGCCTCGCCGTCGATCTTGCGCTGGCGCAGAAACAGGCCGGCCATCGACTGCTGGTGTATTGCCTGTTTCACGCCGGACCGCTGGCCGCCAGCCTGGAAGCCGCCGGCATCCCAGTGGTTCCATTTCGCAAGTCGCCAGGATTCTCGATGTCCACGGTGCTCGCCATGGCCAAGCAATTGCGCGCCGACCATATCGACGTGATTCACGGCCACAATCCCGGCGTCCACCACTATGCCGCCCTGGCCGCGCGGCTAGCCGGGGTTCCGGCTTGCGTCAACACACGCCATAGCGTGATTACTTCCAAGGGATTGCCTTACGAGGAACGCTATTTCCGCTGGGTGAAACCCCTCACCAGCCACGTGGTTTTCGTGTGCGATTTTGTGCGGCGCGGTCTGGAACCTAAATTGGGATATCCCGCCGAGAAGTGTTCGGTGATCGTGAACGGCATTCCGCTCGCGCCGTTTCTGGCGCACCCGGCTGCTCCCGGGGGCCGGCGGCCGCGGATCCGCTTCGGCACTATCGGCCGCCTGGTGCCTGCCAAGGGTCACTCGATCCTGATCGACGCTTTCGCGCGCGTTGCCCAGGAGGCGCCGGATAGCGACCTCAGCATCTACGGATACGGCGATTTGCAAGGCGAGCTTGCGGCGCAAATCGCACGGTTGGGGCTCGCAGGCAGGGTTCGATTGGAAGGCCGCACCGAAAACTCCGCCGCAACACTCCAGGGCCTCGACGTTTTTGTCTTCTCGTCGGTGAATGAGGGCCTTCCGCTGGTGATTCTGGAGGCCATGGCCGCGGGGCTTCCGATCGTCACTACCGGCGTGGGAGGCATTTCCGAGGTTCTGGCGAAGGAATCGGCGTGGGTATGTCCGCCCGGCAATGCCGAGGCGCTCGCCGGTGCGATGCTACACTCGGTTAACTGTGGCGATTTACAGCAACGGGGAGAAATCGCACGCCGTCTGGCCACCTCCAGTTACGGATTAGAGCACATGGCGGCACATTACGAGGACTTATACTGTCGATTATTACCCTAGTTCGGCAGAAGTAACCCCTACAGTACCGCTTTTGCAGGGCCGGGTGAAACTTTTCTTTTGTTTTCGCGTCTTCTTAGACAGAGAGGAGCAGGATATGGGTACCACGAAGAACCGCATGGAACTCTCAGAGGCGATCCTAGCCCTCATTGAGAAGAAGCGCATCCAGACTGGAGATGAGTCTCTGGGTGCCGACATCGAACAGGTCATCATCGAAAGCCAATTCGAGGATCTGGAGCATGAAATCCTCGAGAACCCCGGGGCGATTGAGCCTTGGCTGGTACGACGGCGCCGGAACGAGAATTAAACTGGCGGTTCTGCCGCAAAGCAAAATGTCGTAACGGCCGCTGGTTCTTCAGGTTTCTTCCAGGTTGGCGTGCTGCAATATGCCTGATGGATATCCAAGAACTGCGTGGGGCGTTGTCATCGCGGGAAAGAAAGTGTCGCCAAGACCGTCCTGCGGAGCGGAGTCGGCGCCTTCTACGACCGGTTTGCACTCGCCAACACGCTGGCCAAGCGTGGCTGCCACACGAAGTGCGTTACCGTACCAACTCCAGCGCACGGCGGAAAAGCGGTTCGAACTCCATCATGCCGCCGCCCCCGGCTTTGGCTTTGCGCACCGCGGCTTCGGCCTGCGGCCGCGCGCAGCCCAAATTCAGCAGTGCCGAGAGGACATCCTGATCTACGGGGGATAGTGCGTCGGCGGCCGGTGCGGAATCGGCTCCGCCACCGCTGGCAGCGGGCAGCTTGTCGCGCAGTTCGAGCACCATGCGTTCGGCGGTTTTCTTGCCGATGCCGGGAATGCGGACCAGGCGCTCCAACTCGCCGCGCCGGATGTAATTGATGAGGTCGGGAGCCGCCAGGCCGGAGAGAATTTTCACCGCCAGCGTCGGGCCGATTCCGCTGACGCCGATTAGCTTTTCGAATAGCGCCTTTTCGTCTTGCGTGAGAAATCCATAAAGCGCTAAAGCATCTTCCCGGACGTGGGTGTGAATCTTCAGGCGGACTTCAGTACCCGCCTCCGGTAAATGAGTGAACGTGGAAACCGGGATGGTGACGTCATAGCCGACCCCTCCGGTTTCCACGATAGCTTGATTCGGATGTTTCTCCAGCAGGATCCCGCGCAGAAGAGCGATCATCAGTACGTATTGTAGCGGGGCTGAGAAGACGCTGCGGCGAACAATTACTCGTCGAACTTAAGTTCTTCGGTGGTGCCGCCGAGGTCAATGGCATTGATGACGTTGGTATCGCCATCCTTCGTGGTCCGCACTTCGGTGGCATCGTACTTCTTGGCGGAACCGTTCGACACCTTCACTGGGACAGTAAACTTTTTCCCCGAATCCGAAATAAACAGCGCCTGGTCGTTATTGACTTTCACGGTGTAACTACCGGCGGGCAGCGCGGTGGTCCCAACTTTGGTGTTATTGTCCACGACGATATCCCAGCTCTTGGCGCTTCCGATGGCTACGAGCGAGAGCAACAGGGCTCCAGTAGCGAAAAAGGTCTTAATCTGCATGGTTAAGTAAGTCTCCTAATGGTAGAGACGAAGAGAGAGCAAGAAGGTTACCTAGCCCATTTGGGCGGGTCGATTACAATTCATTACAATAGTGTCTTGGCCAGACGACGATTCTTCGTGGATCACATCAGCGGCGGTGCTGCCGAACTTCTCGGCGACGAAGCCCGCCACCTGACTCGAGTGCTACGCGTAGAGCCCGGACAGCGCTTCGAAATCTCTGATAACCGGGCGGCTTTCCTCGCCGAAGTGACGGAAGCACGCGGAGAACGTGTCACTTTCCGCGTGATCGAACCGGTGGACTCCGCCGCGCCTCCGGTACATATCGCGTTAATCGCGGCGATCGTGAAATTCGATCGCTTCGAGTGGATCGTCGAGAAGGCGACCGAACTCGGGGTGGAACGCATCCTTCCGATGGAGTGTGCGCGCACTGAAAAAGGTCTCTTCGAAGCATCGCGAAAACGCGCCGAGCGATGGCGGCGGATCGCGAGAGAGAGCAGCCAGCAGTCGCGCCGCGCAAGCGTCCCGGAGATTCTGCCTGCCGCGCGTTTCGCGGCCTGCCTCGCGGAGCCGGCGGACTATCGCTATTTTATGGAAGAGGCTAGCGCGCCGCCGTTCCTGAGCATTCTCCCGCAGCGCCGAACATCCGCCGACCAGGTGGCGTTGCTGCTCGGACCGGAAGGCGGTTGGACGGACGGCGAGCGGCAATCGGCTGCCGGGGCGGGCTGGCTTCCAGCTTCGCTGGGGCCGCTCATTTTACGTGCGGAAACCGCCGCCGCGGCAGCCCTGGCGGTGGTGGGCAGCGCCTGGATGGCCCCGAATATCACTACAATATAAGCTTGGGAGTAAGCCTGGGTTCGATTCAACCGGTCGACGTCGTCATTCTCCTCATTCTTGGTCTGGTGCAGTGGCGCATTACGGTGCTCCTGCTGCGTGGCCCGCAGCCCCACCTATCATTGAGGCTGGCGCTCTTTGTGTTTAACGTGTTATTCGTCCTGGGCTGGATACTCAAGCTCATTCCCGCTCTGGGCGGTCCACTGGTTCTGGGGAGCATATCCCTGCTACTGCGAACTGGCACGCTGGAGTATGGCATCGCTGCCACTGGAATGCTCGCGCTCTACATCCTGATCCGCCCGCTGCGAAAGAGGGCCGCCGCCGAGTTCAACCCGGGCCGCCGCCACCTGCTCACCACCGCCAGCAACCTGCTGCTGGCGACTCCCGTCGCGGCTTTAGGGTATGGCACGTTCATCGAACGCCTGAACTTCCAGGTACGCGAGTTCGACGTGCCGATTGCCGGCTTGCCCCAAGACCTCGACGGCCTGCGCCTGCTGCATTTGAGCGATATCCATTTGAGCCCCTTCCTGAGCGAAAAGGACTTCGCGCGCGTGATCGACGCCGCCAATGGGTTGTACCCGCACTTGGCGGTCGTTACCGGCGATTTCATATCCCAACGCGGCGACCCGCTCGACGCCTGCCTCCGTCAGGTGGCGCGCCTCAAGGCCGACGCCGGCGTCCTCGGCTGTCTGGGGAATCACGAGCACTACGCCGAGGCGGAGGACTACGCTACCGCGGCCGCGGCCCGCCTGGGAATTCCGATTCTGCGTCACCAGGCTCGCCAGCTTCGCTTCGGCAGCGCAATTCTCAACGTGGCCGGAGTGGACTATCAACCGCTGTTCCACAAGTCGACGTATCTCCGTGGCGCCGGCCGCATGGTGGTCCCGGGCGCGACGAACCTTTTGCTTTCCCACAGTCCCGACGTCTTCCCGGTGGCGGCGCAGCAGGGCTATAATCTCATGCTGGCTGGTCATACGCATGGCGGACAAGTATCGGTGGAGATTTTGGATCAGACCATCAATCCGATTCGTTTCCTCACGCCCTATGTCTACGGGCTCTACCGCCAGGGCTCCGCATCGGCTTATGTGACCCGCGGCATCGGCACCATCGGCATCCCGGCGCGTATCGGCGCACCTCCCGAAATCTCCCTCCTCCGATTGAGAAAGGTATAACCTCTACCTAGTGCGCTATCTCATCCTCAGCGATTTGCACGCCAATTGGGAAGCCCTCGACGCCGTGATCCGCGAGACCCAAGGCACCTACGACAAGGCCATCTGTTGCGGAGACCTGGTGGGCTACGCCGCCGATCCGAACCCGGTGGTGGAGTGGGTCCGCAAGAATTGCGCGGTGGTAGTGCGTGGCAATCACGACCGCGCCTGCACCGGTCTGGACGACCTGCAGTGGTTCAACCCCGTGGCGCGGCAGGCCGCGCTGTGGACTCTCGAGAAGCTCACCAAAGAGAACATCGACTATACTGCCTTGCTCCCCAAGGGCCCCTTACTGGTGGACGATTTCGAAGTGGTGCACGGCTCGCCTTACGACGAGGACGAGTACGTGCTGGCCGCCGGCGAGGCTGGGCAGGCCTTCGGGTACCTGGAAAGCCGTCTGGCATTTTTCGGCCACACCCACGTCCAGGGCGGCTTCATCTGGAATCACTCGCGGGTGGAGACCATCGGGCGCGTATCGGCGCGCAATGGCAAGGAGAGTCTGGATATCGACCCCGATTGCGCCTATCTGATTAATCCCGGCTCGGTAGGCCAGCCGCGGGATGGCGATCCGCGCGCCTCCTACGTGATGTACGATTCGGATGTCCACGCCGTGACGTACCATCGTGTCCCGTACGATGTGGAGACCACGCAAAAGAAGATTCGCGACGCCGGCCTACCGCCGATTCTGGCGGACCGGCTGATGGTGGGGCGGTAGGCAGCTATCGGCACTCCTCACGCGCCTGCGGGGCTGGCTGAGACAGCAGTTGGCTTTTGGCTGTTAGCGATTGGCTTTCTTGCGCCTGCGGCGCCATCCGAGCGCGGTGACCGGCGTAACTGGATCGGGCAAGTAGTCAGCTCCCAGCTGAGGCCTCCCTTTCGCTGGATCGTCGGCCTCGCTTGGCCGCCGCGGAAAACACGCGGCCAATACGGCCCCAAGGGTCGCCGATCCGAACTGACAGCCGCTGGCCGGGAGCTCACAGCTAGCGCGAGCCGATCCCATAGGCGGACAGATCGTCCCAGAAAAGAATAAGGGCGGCGCAGTGCGCGGCTGAAAAATAAGGGCTCCTGAGCGGCACACCACGTGCACACGTCCCCGGCGGCTGGAGGTGTCCATGGCCAAGAACGTACGCATTCGCGAGCCCCTCACCGGTTCTCCCACGCTGGAATACCTGAACGAACGCATGGGCGCCGGCTGGAAGCTGGTGGCGCTCGAATGGGAGAAGCCGGCGGACGGGGAGATGCCGGCTACTGAAGAAAAAGCGGCCGAGGAAATCCCCTTCGGGCTGCAAGTTTCAGCCGATTGCCTGCGGTTGGTGGAGAATCCGGCGGAACGGCAGATCATCATCCTCGCGCTCGACATGATCGTGGAGGATTGCCCGCTGTCGAAGGTGGCGGACGAGCTGAATCGCCGCGGACATCGCATGCGCGACGGCCAGACGTGGACGCCCGGGGCGCTGTTCAATCTGCTGCCGCGTATGATCGAGGTGGGTCCGCGCCTCTTCGTCAGCGATGAGTGGACGCATCGCCGCGAGCGCCTGCCGCGCGTGGTGTAGATTTGGGGCAGGCTTTAGCTTGCCCAATACTCCTTACTTTGTGCTGACAAGCCTGAACTGTGGGGCAGACTTCAGTCTGCGGAGGGCTTGAGCCCTCCCTCCCGCGCACGGTGAAGCTGCGACAGGCGGACTGAAGTCCGCCGCAGGCTGAAGCCTGCCCCACATCCTGGAAGCTACTTCTTTGCCGTGACGGTAATCTCAATGTGTGCATTGGCCAACGCCAGTTTGGCTACCCCGACGGTGGTCCGCGCCGGACGGGGATCCTTGAAATAGCTGGTGTAGACCGCGTTCATGCGCGCGAACAGGTCCATGTCGGTGAGGTATACCTGCACGGAAACGGCGTCCTGGAAGCTCATGCCCGCGGCTTTCAGGATCAGTCCCACGCGATCCAGGCAGGTTTTGACTTCGGCTTCGAAGTCGGCCGGCACTTCCTTGGTCTTGAGATCTTGGCCGAGCTGGCCGGCCACATAGAGCGTCCCGTCTACGAGAATGCCGGGACTGAAGGTAGGAGCTGCGGCACCCGGGGCGGGGGCGAACTCGGGCGGCACGATCGTCCTTCGATCGGCCGCCTGGGCCGGAGTCAAGAGGAAGGCAGTTAGGACCAACGAGCAGAAGTGGATTCGCATGCTTGCCACTGTACCACCGGCAACGCGCGCGTCCGAATGCAATCCGGATTCGCCAGCCCGCGGCGCAGCGCCTGGCCCATCCGGTAGTCGGTGCGCTTCTTATTCAATTCGCGGCGCGCCCACCCGAGGCCAACGCCGGCACCCAGCAATCCAGCTCCCGAAACCAATGAGATCGTGATGATATGTTCCATTTAGTACCCTCCCGTGAATCCATCATGCGAGATTTTGTTTTGCTGTGCGAGTCATGTAAGTACTCCCCGAGTAATGGCAGCGGTACCATCCTGGCAGCAAATCCACGAGATCCACAATCCATTCAAATAAATCGCCGGGCACGAGTGCGTTACCCTCATTACTATCCTGGTACTGGCAGGACTGTTTGCCGTCCAGGGAAGCCCCTCATTATGGATACATGAATTTGACCGGTAGCCTGGCGATTCTGGCGGGGTGGCTGACGATCGCGCCGGTGCGAAGCAGCCGTGGTGCGCGCAGATACCTTCCGGCTTTCGCCGGGGTGACGGTCCTTACCGCCGGTTCCTATGCGGTAATTCAGGGCTGCTTGTAACTCGCTCCTATCGGAAGTTAACTGCCCGCCAGTACCTGACGGGAGCCGCCCCATCCTATCGAAAGAGCTTCTGTATCCACTAACGAAAACGCTTATTGCCGTTTTTTGAGCGCGGGCTTACCGTCAAACATAACGCGGATCAATCGGCGATTCCGCATGGCGGGTGGCGATCTTCCTCCTAAGGACTGGGATCGCCACCTTCTTTTCACGCGTGCCATCGAGCGTGGGACAAGCTATCGCCTGACCTTGGAAACTGGATGGAACACGTGCCCTGTCAAGAAAGAGATCGCATCATCCTGGCCTTCGTATTGGCCGTGAATGCACAGAATAACGTTGCGTCCAGCCTGGAAGCTGCGTTGGAACCCGAGGAACGCCACAAGGTAGAGGCTTCCATGGAAGAGGGCCGGGGCCACTGCCACGAGCTCCGCGACCGCCTTCTGCTGCATTGCGAAAGACACGGCTGCTAGGCCGCGCCAAAGATTCATGGTTTCGTAATCCTCCGGGGCACTATAGTAGATTGTTGGTGCCCGGATGAATCCCCCGTCCCCAGATAAGCTTCGTTCCATTCTCGCCCGCGGCAACCCTGACAAGGCTGCCGACCTGTTGCAACACCTGGATCCGGCCGTGGCCGCCGACGCGATGGTCGACCTGCCTTTCGAGGATCAGCGTGCCATTTTCCGCCGCATGCCCGTCCCGTTCGCAGCCACCCTAGTCGCTGAATTCCCCTACTACCTGGCGTATGTGCTGCTGCATTCGCGCCCGCAGGCCGAGATGGTCGCCATCGTCGACCAGATGGATTCCGACGACCGCATGCAGTTCATCGAGGAACTGCCGGAAGAGGCCTGGAAGCGTCTGATGGACGAATTGGCGGGCAAGCAAGCCGCCACACCGGAGGCGGCGGCCGCCGAGAGAGTCCCCGAGGCCGCTCCGGAAGCCGAACCGATCATCGAGGCGCGAGGCATCGAGAAATCCTTCGAGCGGCCGGATGGGGCGCCGATCCAGGTGATCGCGCCCACGGACCTGGACATCCAGCCGGGCATGATCGTCGCGCTGCTAGGTCCATCCGGCTCGGGTAAATCGACCCTCCTGCGCATGCTCACCGGTCTGACCAAGCCTACCGGTGGGCAGGTGCTGTGGCACGGCAAACCGGTGGCGGAGTGCAGCCCCAACGTGGCCATCGTGTTCCAGAGCTTCGCGCTTTTCCCTTGGCTGACGGTGGTGGAGAACGTGGAGGTCCCGCTGGTGGCCCGCGGGATGGAACACGCCGAGCGGCATCAGCGGGCTATGCGCCAACTGGCATCGGTGGGCCTCAAGGGATTCGAAACGGCGTACCCTAAGGAACTCTCCGGCGGCATGCGGCAGCGCGTGGGCTTCGCGCGCGCGCTGGCGGTGGAACCCGAGATCCTCTTCATGGACGAACCGTTCTCGGCGCTCGACGTGCTCACCGCCGAGAACCTCCGCGGTGAACTTTTGGAGCTGTGGACCGGCAAGAAGATCCCCACCAAGAGCATCTTCGTGGTGACGCACAACATCGAGGAGGCCGTACTGCTGGCCGACCGTGTGATCGTGCTGGGCCGCAACCCCGCGCGCATCCGCGCCGATTTCGAGATCCCGCTGACGCATCCGCGAGACCGGGCCGCCGCCGAGTTTTTGCTTTACGTGGACTACATCTACAAGATGATGACCCAGCCCGACCTGGTGACCGCTCCGCCGACGCCAGGGTCCAAGCGCGCGCTGCAGGTGTTGCCGCACTCGCGGCCCGGCTCTATCGGCGGACTGCTCGAGTTGGTCAACGACCGCGGCGGCAAAGAGGACCTGTATCGCGTCGCCGAGGACCTCCTGATGGAACTCGACGACCTGCTGCCTATTGTGGAGTCTGCCGCACTGTTGGGGTTTGCGAAATCGGCCCGCGGCGATATCGAGCTGACACCCGAGGGGAAGGCCTTCGCTGAGGCCGACATCGAAAAGCGTATTGCGCTCTTTCGCGACGCCGCGCTGAAGCACGTTTCGCTGTTGCAGCAGATCAACATGGCGCTTTCCATCAAAGCCGACCATTCCATGCCCCTGGAGTTTTACCGCGACGTGCTGGACGAACATTTCGCCGCCGATGAGGTCAAGAAGCAGATCGAGACCGTGCTGCATTGGGGCCGCTACGCCGGCATCTTCACCTACGATTCGGAGAACGACCGTCTGCTCTCGCACGCCTCACCCGAGGAAGACCACGCGGTTCCGCTATCCTCATGATGGCTCCCGCTGGACAGCCAACGGCCGAACTCCCGGCCTCTACCGCACGGTCGCTGCTGCGCGACCTGCCGATCATCGTCGGCGGAATGGCGCTGCTCTACGGACTGCTATCGCTCAGCCATTATTGGACCGCGCCCGTCAACGCCCAAGCGGACATTTCACTCAAGCCCGGCGTGCTGCCGCTATACGCACTATTCTCGGTGGCGCGGATCCTCACGGCGTACCTGATCAGCCTGGTCTTCGCGATCGCCTACGGTCAATTTGCCGCCCACAACGCGCGCGCCGAACGCATCCTGATTCCGCTGCTCGACACGCTGCAATCCATCCCGGTGTTGAGTTTTCTGCCGCCCGTGATGGTGGCGATGGTCGCGCTATTTCCCACGCGGCAGGCCGGGGTCGAACTCGGGTCGATCCTGCTGATTTTCACCGGCCAGGTGTGGAACATGGCTTTCAGCGTGTACTCGTCGACCAAGAATATCCCGCACGAATTGGAAGAAGCGGCGAGCATCTACAAGCTGAGCTGGTGGCAGCGCTTCACCCAACTGGAGTTGCCCTGCTCGGCCATCGGACTGGTGTGGAACTCCATGATGTCGGTGGCCGGCGGATGGTTTTTCCTGATGGCGTGCGAGGCGTTCCAGCTCAATAACCGCGACCTGCGTCTGCCGGGACTGGGATCGTATCTGCAAACCGCGGCCAACGCCGGCGACATGAGCGCGATCCTGTGGGGATTGGCCGCGATGATTGCGGTGATCGTGCTGATGGACCAATTGATCTGGCGCCCGATTATCGCCTGGAGCGAGAAATTCAAATTCGAGCAGGTGGAAGCCGCGCAAACCCCGCGCTCGCCGATTCTCACCCTGTTCCGGCGCTCACGCGTGATCGGCGCCATCGGCCGCAAAGCGGTGGACCCGGCGCTGGAGGCTGTCGATCTTTATTTCGCGAAGCGCCGCCGAGCGGCCGCCGGCCCGAGCGGCAATCTGGGACGTAAGTGGCCGCTGCGCGTGCTGGCGGTGCTCGGGCTCGCTGGCGTGGGGTACGCGGTGGTGCGCATGTGCGTGATGCTGGCGACCATCACCGGTCCCGACCTGGGCGAGATCTTCCGCGGCGCGGGCGCCACCTTCCTGCGCGTGGAATTCACCCTGGTGCTGGCCGGACTTTGGACCATCCCGGTGGGCGTCTATGTGGGGTTGCGTCCGCGCCTGGCGGCGGTGGCGCAGCCCATCGCGCAAGTGGCGGCGTCGGTGCCCGCCACGGCGCTGTTCCCCATCGTGCTGCTGGCGTTGATTCGCGTCGGCGGTGGGTTGGGAGTCGGCTCGATTATACTGCTGTTGCTGGGGACGCAGTGGTACATCCTGTTCAACGTAATCGCCGGCGCGAGCGCCATCCCGACCGATCTCAAAGAGGTGTGCGGCATCTTCCGCATGAGTCGCGTGGAGCGTTGGAAAAGGCTGTTTCTGCCGGCGATCTTCCCATACCTGGTGACGGGGTTCGTCACCGCGTCGGGCGGCGCGTGGAACGCCAGCATCGTGGCGGAGTATTCGAAAATTCAGGGGAAGACGTACTCGACGGTGGGGCTGGGCGCGGTGATCAGTCGCGCCACGGACGCCGGCAATTTCGCGGTGCTCTTAGGCGCGACGGTGGTGATGGCGGCCACGGTGGTGACGATGAATCGGCTGTTCTGGCGGAAGATGTACGGGCTGGCGTCGACGCGGTATAAGTTGGAGGGGTGAGAGGGGTGAGGCGGGCGGTTGACATCGCTACTGGGCCCGCTGTACATTTCGAATGAGGGAACTGTACAGTTCAAGCGATGCTAAAGTCACGTAGCAACGATTCGATTGTGGTGTCGGCTCTCGGCGCCCGCAGCAGTTTTGGTAAACTTCTCCGCCGCGTTGACGATGAGAAGCGTTCGCTCGTCATCGAGAAGCGCGGCACCCCCAAGGCGGTACTACTCAGCATCCGGGACTACGTTCGCCTGGCCACGCCCGAGCCGGACGTCTTGCGGCTTCTCGGCGTGGAATCTGAGCGCAAAGGCACCGATAAGTTCACCTCGGCGCAGATCGACCGCATCATAAGAGCCACCCGGGAACAAAAAAAGAAGAAGCGCTGATGCTGCCGCTTCGACTGGTGTTGGATACCAACATCATCGTTTCCGCAGCGATCAAACCACAGGGGCTGCAACGGACCGTTCTCCTCCTGGCAACCACTAAGCCGGCGCGCATGTATGTGTCGGGTGAAATCATCTCGGAGTACGCCGAGGTCCTGGCGCGCCCGGAACTGGCCATCCGCAAAGGCCTTCGGCAACAACTGCTACAGTTCATCCGCAGCCGGGCTCTAATGGTGAAGCCGACACGCCGTCTGGCCGTCACGGCCGACCCGGACGACAACATCTTTCTGGAGTGCGCCGATGCGGCGCGAGCGGATTACCTCCTGACGGGCAATCAGCGCCACTTTCCTGCGTTTTGGAAAAGCTGCAAGGTGATCAGCTCTCGGGAGTTTGTCACGCTGATCGCGCCGCATCTGCTGCCGTAAAGTTCACATAAGATTGGCAGCACGAACTCCGTCGGGAGGGCGGACGTGAGTTGGCGATCAAAGATTCCAGTCCCCCCGAATACGGTCATAGTATTGAAACTGACGACCCTGCCGGAATCGAAAGTTAGTTGGCACAGGAGATTCGCTGATAGGCGCGGAGAGGGTGAGTGGTTTGCACTGTCGCAAGACGACGTGAAGGCCTTCAAGCGCTGGAAGCGGATCGTTTAGCCTGTCTGGGCGTAGCGATCGATGAGAAGCCGAACTCGCCTACGCCCGCTTCGCATCGCGCCGAATCCCCTCGGCAATCCACATGCGCAACTGCGTCTGGTAACCAACGGATCTCGCCGCAGCGATCTTCTTCGCGGCGGCGATCTGTTCGGCCGCAAGGCGAATCGATATCGGGGATTTTGCCGCAGCATGGCGTTTCCGGATTGCGTCCGCCAACGCCTTGGATAGCTTGGCTGGCTTGCTCTCCGGCAGGCCACTCCACGCGTCTGCCACGGAGTGAGTCTCGAAATATTCGGCCGCTGCCTCATCCGATCGAAACTGCGGTATAGGCTGCTTTGCGGGAAGGAGTTTTTTCTTCATCTTGCTTACCTACCTGCGGCGAAACGGCCGCCGCTCGGCTGGTTCCATGTCACGTGCTGTGACCACTCGCACCGGACCTCGGGATAGGCGGCAGAAGACCACAAACGCCAATCGGGCCGTCCGGAGTTTCTCCCAAGGCGAGGTACAACTTCTGGCGGCCCCGCCTGACCTTGTACTCACCAGCGAAAACCTCTTCCACTTCGTCCGGAGTGAATTCGTGCCGCGCGATGTGGAGGACGTTATCATCGTCCCATTCAAACCCGGAGA
>Ga0182030_10002321_pt1 | contig 40259 bp, 36 predicted proteins | sample 812S3MmetaG_FD_121299 | JGI IMG/M metagenome (GOLD analysis project Ga0182030, IMG submission 121299) | Permafrost microbial communities from Stordalen Mire, Sweden - 812S3M metaG (Illumina Assembly) | ecosystem: Environmental > Terrestrial > Soil > Wetlands > Permafrost | place: Sweden...
GAACGAGCAGATCGATTTGAGGGGCGCCCACTGGCAGTTGCTCGCGCAGCAGTCGCCGCTCACGGCCGGTTCGCACTGCTCGCCCGTCTCGATGATGCCGTTGCCGCACACCGGGCAGCCGGTTGACGGCTGGAGCGCGCCGCCGCACGCAGCACACACGCCGCTCGCCGTCTGAAGAGGCGCGACGGTGAGCGTCGAGCGCATCGGGGTCGTGCTCGGCGTGATCGGCCGGAGTACAGCGATGAGCGAGAACGTCTGCGTGCCGTAGCCGATCGTCGTGGCAATGATCTGGACGTCGACGGCGGCCGCGGGCGACACGATGACGCGCTCATTCGTCGATCGCGTCTCTGTACCCGTGTTGTCGTTGACCGGCTCTGATGTCGTCGAACCGACGAGTGTCACGTGTAGATCCAAGTCGTTCACCAGTGACGGCGTGCCGACGAGCGACGACGGGTAGTCGGTGTACGCCAGCTGCAGCACCAGCTCGTAGCCGGACAGTGATGCGTTGGCGGCGAGACCGGCGATGCCGACGCATGCGCGCAGCGACGAGCCCGACCGCGTAAAGCCGAGTCCCGAGCGTTCGTTGGAGAGGACAGAGAGCGCGACGCTCGGGCCGAGCACGCGATCGAGCGCGACGCGGCCATAGCCCTCGGCGTTGCGCTGCGCCTCTAGCGAGTCGTAGGCTGTGTCGGCATACACGCCGTCGAGCGACCGACCACTAGCCAAGAGCATAGCGCGCACCAATGAGGCGTAGACCGGCATGCCTCCGCCGCCATCGCGCGCCAGCACCTGCGATCCGTTGGCCGCCGAATCGAGTTCGAACGCCTCGTAGACGAGCGCCCCCGCGGCTGCGACGGCCGGCGTTGCCATAGAGGTGCCCGCGTAGCCGGTCGTTGTCGAATCGGGATCCGAGCACGAGCCGGTGAGCGGCGCCGTGTTGAGCGCCGACCAGACAAACTGGCCACCTGGCGCCGCGAGATCGGGCTTGGCAAACGGCATCGTCGACGAGCCGCGCGACGCAAACGACGCCAGTTCCTCGTCGGCGTAGGTTGTCGCGGGCGCGGGCGCGGGTGCGGCGAGTTCGAACGCGTAGATGCCGTTCATCGTCGCCGTCACAGTGAGTGCGTTCTTTGCCACGCCCGGCGACGAGATCGTCTGTTCCGCCGGACCTGCGTTGCCGGCAGCGACGACCATGAGCAGCTGCCGATTCGTCCACGCCGCCAGGTCGAGATCGGCGTCGGCCGACGAGTAGGTGCCGCCGTTGTCCGAGCCGTAGGACATCGAGTGCACGCTCGCACCGCACTGCACCGCCCACGCATGCAGCGCAGCAGCCGGCGGCACAAACAGATCGCCGGTCGTCGCCGACGCCGGCAGCATGTCGATGATACAGTAGCGCGCGTCGGGCGCCATGCCGTTGTACGGCTCGGTCGACGATCCGACGGCGGCGCGGCCGCTCAGGATGCCTGCCGTATGCGTGCCGTGGCCGGCAAACTGACCAATGTCGCGCAGGTCGCCGCCCGTGCCCGACGAGTAGGCGCGGATGCGCGGGTGGCCGCTGTCGGCCGGCACCTTGTCCAAGCCGGTCACTGTCGGCACGGAGCCGGCGGCCGCGCCCTGGCCGTCGCTAAAGAGACACGTCGACGTCTCGACGCCCGTGTCGCTGATCGCCACGATCTGGCCGGCGCCGCGCAGACCGAGCAGCGGAGCCCAGCCGGGATCCGACTGCGAGACGGGCGTCGCCGCTTCGGCGTCGGTGGCGCGGTGGACGGCCGGCACGAGCCACTCGTTGTGCGTCTCGTAGGGCGGCAGTGCGTCGATCCAGTAGACGTCGTCGAGCTGCTCGAGCAGCGCGTCACTCGCCAGCTCGGTGTCGTCGAGATCGACTTCGTGCACGCTGACGGCGCGCGTCACCGCGTCGATGCGCACGACGGGTGAGCCGGCGCACGCGGCCAGAGCGCCTGTGACGCGCGTGCGGTACTCGTCCATGTCGCCGCTGCTCTGCGAGGCGTAGAAGCTGCGCACATGCAGCGTCATGCGGTTCGACGACGTGGCGTTGTGCGTCCGTCCGCGACCGCGGCGCGCTCGGCCGGCGGCGCGCGTCGAGTTGCGTGAGCGCACGCGGTGCACCGTCATGCCGACGTCGGCGCGCCTGTCGCGGTGAGCTAGCGGTTCGATGTGTCGCAGCAGCGACGAGAGGCGCGACTGCACCGTCGTCGCCATCACCGACGAGTTGAAGTAGAGCACGAGCGAGTTTGGCGGCACGTACTCGGTCGGCTTGTAGCCGAGCAACGCGGTGAGCCGCCGTAATAGGGCGCTGTCGACGGCCGAACGAAACTGGACGACGTAGAGACCGCGATCGAGCGGCTGCGTCGTGCTCGCGGCGTTCGTTTCGACCTGGCGATGTGCGAGGTGGATGCGCGCGGCGGCGCTCGCCAGGAGGAGCAGCAGCAGCATTCTCTCAGCGGTTGCTAGGCAGCTATTAGCACAGCTGCGCGCGGTGCGGCTCTAGAACGCGCAACGTCGATCACCACGCACCATAGGCGCGTAACCGCGCGCGCACACACAGTCGCCACGTACCAGCCCTACGACGACTACGACGACAAGCGGCTGATCGTGCCCGTGCGCGACGATCAGCGGCGTCTGTTCGACTGGCTGAAAGGCGCGCTCTTCGTGCTGCACTTGGGCAGCGGCCTGGCGCAGATCATCCTGGCAACCTCGAGTGACACGTTTCACTTTGCGCCCGAGGTGCTCGCACTGACGAGGCACCACGACTCGCCGCTCGACCGCAGCGGCGCGCACGAGCTCACGCTGAGCCACGTGGGTCCGCTCAACGCCGGCGCCGTGTTCGGGTTCGCGAACCTGCTCGCGGCCGTCGGCTACATCTTCAGCCTCATGTTGGCCGACTTCGAGGTCGACCGGCTCGAGCGCGGCGTCATGCCGTTTCTCTGGGTGGCGCTGCTCTTCAGCGACGTGCCGCTCGTTTGGGGCAACGCCCTGATGGCCGGCATGACGCTCTGGACAGATCTCGAGGCGCAGTCGGCGCTCGTCGCCGGCTGGCTGTTCCTCTACTGGCTCGGCACGTACGTCAACTCGTACGCGCACGTCGACGCTCAAGGCGACAACCTGTTCTCGTGGGCCTTTTTGCCCATGGCCCTGCTGCTCTACATCGTGCAGCAGCAGCTCGTGCTCGTCGCCGCCGGCATCAAGACGGCGGCTGGCGGGCCGGCCGTGCATCTGCTCGCGCCGGTCGTCACCGCCGTCCTCTACCTGACGCTGCCGGTGGCGCTCGGCTGGATGTACATGCGCGCCACAGCCGAGAAGTCGGCGCCGTTTTGGCTCATCGTGCTGTATGCGCTCAACTCGGGTGTCGTGCTCATCGCGAGCTGGCTCGCCCTGATCAGCATCGCCATCGACGGCCTCGGGCCGCGCTGACTAAAGCGGAGCGCCCGCTGTACATGGAATGAAGAGCCCGAACGAGCCAATTCGTAGCCAGTGTTTTCGAGCTCGCCACGGCCATTCGGCCTGGCGACCTGCTTCTGTACATAGACCCGGCGCGCGAGCCGCTAGCCGGCCGCACGCCTCCATTCGGCACGTTCTTCTGGCAGCTGCGGCGGCTGTTTGCGCAGATGCCGCTCATCAACGGCGCGAGCGGCGCGGCCGAGCGCGCAGATTGGACGTCGGTGGCGTGCCTCACGCTGCACGACGGCGTGCCGCATATGCTCACCTACGCCGACGTCGGCGACGGCACGTGGGAGTTTTGCATCGTCAACGCGCTCGGCTACCTCGCTCAGCGGCGCGCCAAGACGTTTGCCGTGCGCCCGCTCGTCGCCAACGCGAAACGCGACAGCGAGCTGCTGAGGCAGTCGCTGCTCAACATCCTCAACCAGCTAAACGACCTGTGCCACGAGCCGCCGCACAACAGCGCCGATCCGCGCACCGACGACGTCTGCCTGGCGGCCGAGATCTACTGGAGGCTAACGGGCGCGCATCTCACCTCGCTCGAAGACGGCACCGGGCCGCGGCGTTCGGTCGCCGACCTGTTTGCGACGGGCGGCGCGATCGATCACCTCATGTACGTCTCGCAGCGCCAGTTCCAATTCGGCCGCGAAGTGCTCTGCCGACTGCCCGAGCCTCCGTCGCTCATCGACGCGCACTGATTAAACTCTCGCCGAGCGTACACTCGGCAAGATGAGCGAACCAGACACACTCTTCCTGCCCGGACTTGTAGCTCCCCTCATCGACAGTGTGCTCGCGCCGCTGCCCGAAGGTTCGGCGTGGTGGACGCTTCGCGCCAGAGTGGCGGCGGCCGTCCGCGATGTCGGCAAGTGCCTCGCGCAACCGCCGGCGCTTTACTTCTCGCTCGGCGCTCAAGAGGCGCTCGAGCATGCCATCGAACTAGCGCAAGCGCTCGATCAAGAGTGGACATCGCTCTACGCGCAACTGGCCGCCGTCGCGGCGCCGCCCGTGTTCGCGCTGGCGCCCGGCCAGAGCGCGTACATGTTCACCTGGATGCATGTCGGCCCGGCGTTTCTCGTCCTGCCGCCGCCTTGGCGCGTTGACGCCGCGCCTGAACCACCGACGCCCGACATTGGCAGCTCGGTCTCGCTGGCCTACGAGTGCGTCGCCGTCAAGTACCTGTGCACGCTGCTGCCGCTCTACCTGGCGGCGCTGCACATGTCGCAGGACAACGCGGCGGCCGCCTCGCAGCAGATCGCAGTTGCGATACGGTTTGCGCGCGATTGCGGCTCGCATACGCTCTACCTGCACACTGTCTCGCCGGCCAGATGCGACCAGATTGCGCGCGCGCCGCTGCTCCTCTCGCCGCACTTTTGGCGTCGCTGGTTCTCCGCTCTGCTCGTCGCGCACGCCAAGCACTACGAGCGGTTCGCGGCCGCCGACCAGTCGACCGCCGTGTTGATCACGGCCGCGTTCGATAGCGGCCATCTGCTCGAGGCGACGGTCGGCGCCGACGCGCCGCGCGCTCTCTGCACCACCGAACAGGCGGCCGCTGTCACGGTTGTCGGTCAGGCACGCAAGGCCGAGGCGCTCGTGCGACTGGCGCTCACTCTCGCCACGGCGGCGCGCGCCGCCAACGAGTCGCAGAACATGGCCGTGGCGGCGCGTCTGCTATTCTGGTACTCTGCGCCAGCGAACAAGATAGCGGCCACCGAAGCGGCGTGTCTGTTGGCTGTCCTGGCGACTACCGGCCAGAGCAGCGAGTCGGTGTGGGGCGCGCGCTCACCGCCAGTGCGACGACTCGAGTTTGCCGCTGGCGAGCCGCGCGCCTCGCTCAGTGCCGAGGGCGTTTTGCGCGTGCCGCTCGAACTCTATGAATGAACCCGCCTCTCTATGCGCGCTGTTGGTGCAACAGCTATATCGCCCACAGTGCCGCCACTTTGCAGAACACCCAATGACCGACATCCTGTCTTCGATTACCGCACAAACACCCAGCCGCAAACGGCTGCGGAGAGCAGCCAGCCCCGGCGCCGCCATCGCGCGCCAATCCGCGCTGGCGGCGCGCGACTCGTCAACGCTATACGATTTCACCGTGGCCGCCTATCCACTCACGAGGGCCGTGCCCGTCTTCCGGAAGAGCACAGCGGCGAGCCGTGCCGTCAGCCCTCCGTCGTCGCCCGAACGGGCCGCGCTGGTGGCGCAAACGCAGCAGATGGTCGAACTGCTCAACACAACGATTGCCGACTCGGCGCGACAACTAACGACTCTCTCAACGAAACTGCGCGAGACGCTGACGCGCGACCGGCTCGCTGTCTTCTGCCTCGACTTTGCCGCGCGCAAGCGTTTTCCGCTGAGTCACGGCGCGTGTGTGCTGTGCGACAAGAAGCGACTCGTCACGCAACTACCGTGCTGCGCGCGTGCCGATAACCCGAAGCTACTCTGCTGCAGCTGTCTGGAACGGAGCGCGTTCCACACGTCGGCGCACGGCACGCAGGCGAGCGCACGCTGCTCGTTCTGCGACGCCGCCTACCCGGTCTACGACAAAGCCGCGTTGGCGCCCCCGAAGCGCAAGAGGACCGACGATGAATGAACGAGCGTTTGAGTGTGTACACTTTCAATACAGCCGACGGCTCGGTGACGGCCGCCGCCTCTCATGGTAGGCACTGACGAGGCCGACAACGGCGAGGCCGACGACGAAGAACACTAGCACGAAGAACAGCATGCTGTTAAGCGAGCGCTGCTCCTTGGCCTGTTCCTGCGCGGGCGGTCGCGCGCACGCCGCCGGCTGTTGGTGGCCGCAGAATGCGGTCGTCGCGCCGACGCTCATCTCGACGATGAGTCCGTCGCCATCGATGCCGTAGCAGCCATGTGCATCGGTGCGCAGCGCTACGTCGACGTACAGCGCCACGCTGCTACGATTCGCCAGCATCGACATCGCGGCGGCGGGGCTGGCACGAAACACGACGTCGGTCGCGCTGTGCGACGCGTCGCCGAGCTGGTGCGCAAAGGTGGCAAACGGGCGCAGGCCGTCGAGCGCCGCGTCAGTCAGCTGCACCGTCACCGAGTAGGCGGGCCAGTCGCTCGGCTCGTGGGCGCCCGAGCGGTTGGCGGCCGATGTGAGCAGCCGAAGGGCGGGCGCGGCGCTGTTGGCCTGCGCATTGTCGAGCGTCAGGAGGAAGCGGTCGGTGAACGGGCCACCGTGCAGCGACTCGGGCGAACAGCCGGCCGCCGAGAGGAGCGTGCCTGCGGCGTGCTGCAGGAACAGGAGCACGATCATCGTTGTTCGCCTGGTGCGCACCAGACGAGCGCAAAGATGCAGATGACACAGATGAGCAGCACGAAAGCGGACCACGCAAGCGCCAGCGAGAGAAACGGTTCGACGAGGAAGACCGACATGCGTTACCGGTGTGCGTGCACGAGCGCCTTTATTCACTCTGATCGACGCCGATCGGGAGGCACCTGTTGCGATTGAGTCGCCGACGCACGCACGAATCGCTCGCCAGCACACACGACGCGCCCGTGAACACGAGGATGACAGCCGCCGCGCCCAACGCGATCAGCCTGCCGTTTTGCTGCAGCGCCTTGCGAAACTGGCCGGCCGTGAGCGACTTGGGTGGCTCGACCGTCGGCGGCGCGACGGGCGGCAATGGTGCGGCGGCGGGTTTGTGCGTCGTGGGCCTGTACTCGCTGGCGGTGCCCACTTGCGCAGCCATCGAAGCAGCGGCCCACAGGATGAGCGCGACGGCGATCGGAGAGGGCAGGAAGAGGAACAGCATCGCTTCTGAGAGCAGACGTCGGGCGGGCACTATGTATTGCCGTCGAGCCGAACCACGGAGAGCATGGCCGGCTACCAGACACGCGCCGCCTCGTCGGTCGCGAGCCTGGACATGAACAACTTTGTCATTGACATCGGCGCGGCCGAGACGCTGGCGCCCGTTCGCTCGCCCGAACCGGCGCACCGCCCGCGCCGGCGAACCAACTTGCCGCCCAAGGCGCAGCAGGTACAGCCGATGCGCCAACGGACGCCGCGCGCCGTCGAGGAGGCGCTCGTTCCGCGCGCCGTCCAAGCGCCGCTCACTGCCAACGTGCCGATCGAAACGATAGCGGCCAGCGCGCGGCCCACGCCCGAGCCGGCTGCCTCGACCGTGCAGACGGGCGACCCGTACACCGACAGCGTTGCGATCCTGCCGCGCCAGTATGCGCAGTTTCGCGACGCGCCCGCCGAGCGCTACCAGAACACGATCAAGCCGCTCACGGCGCCGCCGCTCGGTCCGACGCCAGAGTCGGCGGCGCTGCAGCTCAACCTCGTGCGCGCCACGCAACGCCTCTACTTCCTCAATCTCGAGGCTCTCCAGCGGCAGGACTGGTACGACTTTCTCTTCAACGAAGTCATCGGGCTGGCGCGACGGCCCGAGAGCGAGTTCATTCTCGTTCAGCGCATTCCGAGCGCCACCGACGAGCTGACGCTGCCGGGCGCCAATCCGACGAGTCGCTATGGCCGGACGACGTTTCAGTCGCAGCAGACGCCGTCTGGCGGCGGCATCGGCGGCAGCGCTGGCGGCGGCCACATCCCGGGCGCCGGCGGCATCGCGCAGGGCGGCGGCTACGCAGTGCCGCTGCCGGTCTCACCCGGATCGCCTGGATCGCCCGGCTTGGCAAGCCGGTCGCCCGTGTGGCTGCCCAGCGCTCCGCCGGCCGAAGACGACGTGTTTGGCCTCATCAACAACGCGGTGCTCGACGACGACCCGTCGCTGCACTCGATCACGACCGGCAGTCGGTTCAGTCGGGCGCAGGACCGCGTCGACGACCTGCTCGCGCAGCAGGCCGCGCAAGACGCAACGCTCGCCAAGACGCCCGATCAATTGGCGCAGCTGCGGCGCGAGCGGCGACTCGCCACGCACAACGCCGACGTGTGGCTCAACGATGCGCGCCAGGCGACCGGCTTCGTCGTGCTAAATCCGCTGTACGTGGCCGCGAAACGCGAGGCGTTGCGACTCGTGCATCTCTACTGCACCGGCACGTCGCTCGGCAACGTGCCCGAGAGCGAGTTTGTGCGTCGTCGGCACTCTGGCGCGCTGCCCGACGGCCGGCCGAATACGCAGTGGATGACCGTGCGTACCATGTTTGGCCGCCTCGTCGCCTACGTGTTCCTGCTCTCGCGGATGGAGGCGGGCGGCGGCGTGCGGTACGCCAACGATCTGGGCCACATGACGGCGCAGATCAACGCCCTGCTGCGCGAGTTTGTCTACCGCGTCGGCTACGACGATCGGCAGAACTACAAGACGTTCTACATCGTCGAGCCGCGCAACGACGAGCGTCGACAACCGGTGTGGGAACGGGCGAGCGAGTTGCGCTTCTCGCCCTACGAGAGCACGCTCGGGCCTGGCGTCGGCGGCGCGCGCGCTGCCTCGTCGTTGGTCGCCAGCAACCGCAACCGTATCACGCTGAGCATGTTAGCGCAATGAAGAAGCTGTGCGCACGCTGCTCTCTATTACAACGTTCGGTGCGCACTTTGCAACCGCAGCCCGTCACATGTCTGGCTCTGACTACACCGAGATATTTGGCGGCACCAAGGTGACGCCCGTGCGCGCCGCCGACGCCAGCGCAGCCGCCGGCTTCGCGACCGGCGCCAACCGCACAGCGCGCGGCGGCAACAGCCTGACGCAGGCGCCACTCCCGCCACACCACCCGACCGGCACCACGGTGCAAAACGGCGCGCAGCCGCCGGCGGCCGCACCGCGCGTCGTGAACCAAGTGAAAGTGCCCGTCATGCTGCGTTGGAAGCCGGGCGATGCGAAGGCGCCCGTGCAGTACCCGCTCGTGAAGCCACTCGAGGCGCACGGCCACAACACCGAGAGCGTGGTGCTGACCAAGGTCGAGCTGCTTTCGACGACGAGCAACGCGCCGTCGACGCTGCAGGGCAAACTGAGCGGTCTGCACAACCCAAAGACCGTCGCCACGGCGGCGGGCGGCAACAAGCAGCTCTGGACGACCGACGGCCAGCCGTTCAACTACATCATCCCGCCGGGCCACCACACGCGCAACGAGGTGCTCTACCTGAACGAGCTGCCCGCCGACAACAACATCGATCTGGCGAGTCACGCCGCCATCAATGTCGACGAGCTGCTGGCGAGCGTCGACGACCCGGGCCAAGAATCGACGCACGTCCAGGTGACGAATATCAAGGCGCCCGTGCTCTACGGCATGATCGAGCGCAATCGCGGCTCGTTTGCCACGCTCGAGGCGGGCACGATCGGCAACGTCAAGACGTTCAACCTGTCGCGCGACGAGCTGAAACACTTTATCGAGGACTACGACAAGAAGGTGCAGTCGGAGATCTGGCGCACCAAGCCGCAAGAGCACCAGGCGACGCTCTCGACCTGGGCGGGCGACTCGGACGACTTTGGGCGCACCGTGGCGCAGAGTGCGGCGATGGTGAACGTGCGCGACGAACACGTGCACCCCGACGTGCAGCACGAAGTCGTGGCCGTGCTGCAGTACAGCTACCTGCCGACAGCCAAGACGAACAAATGAAGAGCGGTCGTCTCTCTCTGTGCGCTATGTTCATTCGTTTGCGACCACCGGCTCGATCGGGTCAAGCATCGACGGCTTCTTGCGCGATTTGCCGCGGGCGCGCGCGCCGGGCGCTGGCTCGGCGCCAATGTCGCTGAGCCGCGTCATGTAGGTCGCCAGGTAGTCGGTCGTGCGCAGTTCGTCGGTCGCGACGACGCCGGCGCCGTCGTGCATCAGCACGCCAAGCATCGAGCGGCTGATGACAAACGGCAGCGTGAACATCCAGTCGCGCTGGTGCACGCGGCAGATCGACACGTAGCCGGTGCGCTCCTTGCCGTGCGAGTCGAACACGACCTCTTTCGCGATCATCGGCATCGACGGCGACTTGTAGCGCTTGCACGTCGGGTGTGCGCACTTTTCGCCCTGCCGCACGCAGGCGTCGGGCAGCCACGAGCGGCCGGGCGTTGCGAGCTGGTCGCGCAGCGGCAGTTCGATCTCGCGCGGCGCGGCGTCGACGACGTCGCCGGGCGCCGCGAGGCCGCCGTTTGGACCGGCGCCGCCGTTCATCCAGGTGATCCAGGTGCCGTCGGTCATGCAGATCGGGCAGAACCACCAGCGGCCGCGCATCGTCACCTGCGAGTAGAGCACCGACGTGGCGCAGCCGCAGCAGTCGACGATGATCTCGGTCGCTTTCTGCGTGCGACCGCGCGGCACGATGACGAGCGCGTTGCCGAGCAGTGGCACCTGGTACATGAGCTCGCGCGAGCAGTGCACGTGCGCGACCAGCGTCGTCACGTCGCGGCAGCACCGGCGCCACAGTCGGTCCGACTCGCGCTTCCGGTCGATGGCGTTGGCGATCTGCGCGACGCGCGCTCGCTGCGCCGCCTGCGCCTTGCGGTTCTTCAGCTTTTGGCGGATCTGCCGCCGCGAGTCGGTCGGCGCCGCGTACGGTCTATTGTCGGGCGTCGGGATGCGCTGGCCCATGAGTAGGTGCGCACCGCCCATCAGTCGGTCGTAGGTGTTGCGCACGCGTCGGTGAAACTCTAGCTCGGCCGCCAGCGAGCCGTTGGTGGCGACGGGCCGCAGCGGCGGCATTGGCACGCCGTGCAGGTCGTCGTCGCTCTGGCGGCCGGTGGCGTCGAGTGCGTAGACGGGATCGCCGCAGCGCCAGTCGGCGAGCGGCTGGCCGGTGGCTCGCAGTTCGGCCTCGCGTTCGAGCGACGACTCAAAGAGGCGCGCCATCATCGCCTCGCGCTGTTCGAGCGACTCATCCTGCCACGCATCGTAGGGCGTCACGGCGACGTAGAAGCCGCGCGCGCGCCGCGCCTCCTCGATGCGGCGGTCGAGCGCGTCGAGCGTGTACTGGTCGTAGACGCTGTTCGTGTAGAGCGCGCGGTGCTCAAACACCTCGTACATCGACGTGGCGCTCGTCATCTCGTCGGGCGCCAGCAGCCGACCGCGCTCGCGGATGCGATCGAGCATCACCTGGTCGTCGGCGCGCTCGAGCGTGCGCACGTCGGCCGTACCCTCGGCGTACTGCATGTTCGGCCGCTTGGGCGTCGCGAGGAAGCCGGCGAATCGGCGACACGAGAGGCAGACGAGCGAGTAGCGCGCGTGACGAGGCACAAGAGCCGGGTCGGTGCAGCCGTGGCGCGCACACATGACGCGCATCTGCTGATCGACGATGTGCCGAGGCAACGGCACTGTGTAGACCGAGAGGTACGTGTCGACGGCGCCGACAAAGTAGTAGAGCAGCATGAACTGCAGCACCGAGACGCGCGCGATGTCCCAGCAGAGCGTCGTGAGGATGCGCGTGTTGTCGTCGTCGGCGCGCGAGTAGGCCATGAACGCGCGATTGTACGCGTCGATCGTGTCGGCGGTCAGGTGGAACTGGCGGCCCGGGAACAGGAGGCGGCGCACGAGATTCTCCTGGATCCACGCCTCGTCGGCTCCGTCGGGCGGCATCGCTTTCGTGAGCCTGATGTCAAACGGCGGCTGCGGCGGATCGATGCGCTCGAAGAACGCCGGCATCGCGCTGTCGACGTCGTAGTCGTCGGCCGTCGTCGTCGACGCGAGCTCGTCGCACTCTGGGCCGACGGCTGAATCGGCGTAGCAGCGCGGGTAGTTGTAGAAGCGCAGCGTCTCGTTCATCGCTGTGCGGATCTCGCGCGGCGCAACGCGATCGACGCGCTGCTCGAGGAACTTGGGCGTCTGCAGCACGCCGGTCATCGCTTTGTGGAGCGGCGCGACGAATGAAGCGTTCTCGGTTGTGTACAGGTTGTTCGTCGGGGCGCGCGACTCGATGCTGACGCGGTGGTGCACCTCGTGGCGCCGATTGAACGGCAGCGCGCCGCCGTCTTGCGCGTGCGCCGCCGAGAGGCGCTGTCGCAGCAGGTCCGAGATGGCGACGACCGAGTGCTGCCACGGGTGCCAGGGCACGCGCGCGTGCAACTCGTCGCGCAGCGGCGTCTCGTCGTCGAGCAGCGCAAACATGAACTCGCGGATCTGCTGCGTCAGCGTCGACGTGAACGGGTACTCCTTGCTCGGTGGCGGCGGCGCGCGCGTCGAGTCGCCGGCCGGTCGCATCGAGTCGTACTCGATCAGCGTGCTCAGCTGCCGGAAGAAGAGGTGTCGTCGCGCCAGATCGACGGCGCTCGGCATCTGGCGATCGCAGTCGGCAATGCGGCGGTAGGCGTAGACGTCGGTGACGCTCGTCGCCGGCGCGACAAACTCCTGCAGCGCGCCGTTGACCAGCGGCAGTTTGCCGGCCGCGCGTCGCTGCTCGTACGACTCGTAGCCGCACTGGCGATCGAGTTCGAGACGCGCTGTCGCGTTGGAGAGCGCAATGGCGGCTTGCAGCTCGCTCGCCGCGTCGTCGCTGGCGGTCGCGGCTCGCGGCGCAGTCTTTTGTGTGGTGGCTGTCGTCGCGATCACCGATTCGGCGCGCTGCCGCGACGTCGAACGCGTGCTGCCACTGCTCGTCTCCTCGTTTTGCGGGCCTTTTTGCTTCTTGCCGCGGCCGGGTCGCGCCGCGTCGGCGGTCGCCTTCTCGACCTTTTGGCCGGCGGCGCGGTACTGCGTGCGCACGGCCTCTTCGTAGTGCGAGAAGCGGACGCGGGGCGAACCGCGCGCTATGTACATGTGTACGTCGCCCGGCTGGATGCTGAAGCGTTTGTGCAGGGCGTCGGCCTCGCTCGTCGCATGTCGGCGGTACGAGCTCAGCTCGGGCGCCAGCTCGAAGAAGAAGAGGCGGTAGACGTCGCGCGCCACGGGAAACTCGGGCCGCACGCGGCAGTGCCGGTAGACGCCGAGGTAGGCGGCCGCCTGCACGAGCATGAAGAAGTAGAGCGACGAGACGTTGCGCAGCGCGTAGTCGAGGATCATCTCGATGAGGTCGCGCATGCCGCAGCGGCGCGGGCAGACCTTGGTGAACGCCAGGCACACCGGATTGGCCGAGCGCACCTTGTTGGCGGCCGATTGCGTGTGCGGCGGCCGGCGGAGGATGGGCGTCGCGTATAGCTCCTCGCGCACGTCGGGCATCTCGCCGGCGTGGAAGAACATGTTGACATCGGGCGAGTAGCGCGCGAGCAACGCCGTCCACAGCGGGTCGCGGTCGTCGGCCGGCACGAAGCCGAGCGCGTCGAGTGCCAGCGTGAGCATGATGTGCGCGTCGCGCCACTGTACGACGGCCTGTTCGAGCGAGGCGCAGCGGGCGCGCGCGTCTGTCGTCTTCTCGGCGAGCTGGCGTAGGTGGCCAATCAGGTGCGCCAGGTAGCGCAGTCGCAGCACGACCGAGCGGTAGTAGCGCGAGCTGGCCGGCGCGCCAGGTATCGACCAGCCGACGCTGGCAGAGACCGACGACGGAAAGTGGAGCACGCCGGCGACGCGCGTGAACAGCTTGTCGTCGGAGACGAGATCGGCAAACGGCACGCCAAAGACGAAGACGAGCACGAGTGCCGTCTCGGGCTTCGACGAGACGAGCAGCGCCGAGTAGAGGTCAAAGTTTGGCAGGCCGGCGAGCTCGATCGACTCGGCCGGCGTCGGCGTGAGATCGGCGAGCCGTTGCGCGTTGTGTGGTTGTTCTAGGAGGCGCCGTGCTTTGTCGTGGGCTGCGCGCCAAAAGGCGCAGTGCGCGGGCAGGCGATGGTCGTACGCCATCAGCTTCTGCCCACGCCCGACAAATAACCACGGACGCACGACGCCGCCTAGAAACCCCGCTCGCCGTCGCGCGTCGACGCGTTGTCTGGCGGCGGGTAGGCCGGTGTGGGCGACTCGAACTCGACGCAGTTTGAGTTGGACGACGGCCGCACGCGCCAGCCGTTGAGCTTGGGCAGCGGCACCTGCCCGATGAGTCCGTTGTAGTACTGCGCGTCGGGGCCGATCGTGGCCGTGATGGGGAACTCGCCCTCGATGTTCACAAGCACGTGCCAGCCGACGGCCGAGCGCGCGTTGTGCGACGCGCTCACCGACGTGGCCGTCGAGGCGCATGTGATGAACATGCGCGCTGCAAACAGCATCTCGCAGTAGATGCACTGGCGCGTCTCGAGCTCACGCCGAAACGCCTCGCGATCCGGCCCGTCGAAGAGGTCGCGCTCGTGCGCGTACCACATCGCCGTCCACGGCTGCGTGTTGATGCGCGCGCCATGCTGATTGCGGATCTGCAGCGAGCCGCATTTGTTGCCCTTGGAGCACGGCACATCGCCGAGCGACGGGCGCGGCGTGCGCGTCAGCTCGTTGAACTGCGCACGATCGAGCTCCGTTGCGTCGAGTCGGCGACGCGACACCGGCGACTCGCTTGCGGGCATCCAGCGTGTGGGCGGCGCACGCAGCCACTCTTTGATGAAGATCGCGTTGCTGCCGCCCGTGTCGGTCGAGCGTATCGGCGGCCCGTCGGGCCCGGTGCGCGCCACGAGGTAGTTGACAAACAGCGCCGCGCTATGCGTCGCCTCGCTCGGCGTGCGTTCGCCCGGCGCACGGCCCAGAGTGCCAGAGAGCGCCTGCTGCGACGGCTGGTCGTAGGCGTCGAGACCAAACACCGTGTTCTCCTGCGGCAGCGCAGCGCGCGCATCGACGAGCGGCACCGGACGGCTGGCCGCCGGCGTGAGCACGACGTTGCGCACCATCGTTTCGCCCGCGGGCACGTGTATCGTGGGCGTGACATCGCCCAGCGTGGTGCGTGAGCGCGCCTTGGGTGCCGCGCGCGGCGGCGGAGGAGGCATGGCGCGAGCGCGCGCAATCGCCTTGTCGTCGACGTCGTCGTCTGGATCGGCGCGCTCGTCGAGCGCCATGGGCATCGATTGCGAGACGGTTGGTTCTGTTTTCAGCGCACGGAGTTGCGAGAAGTTCATCGCGTGTTCTGTTCGTTTGCGCGCGGGCGTCCCTATAAGCCGACGTCGCCAGGTTATCGGCGCTCTATATAGCAGCGCGAGCCAAGTCTAGACGTCGCGCCGCGCCGCCGCTAGCAAAGCATGAGTGCGAGCTTTGTCGACTCGCTATGCGCGCTGCTGGGTGCCGGCCTCATGACCAACGACGATGTGGTGGCCGCCGAGTTGGTCTCGAGCTGGCTCGCCGGTCAGCTGCCCAATCGCGCCTACGACCGGCAGTACGTGGCGCCCCCGCCGCTGGTGTTTCCCGCCGAGCCAGAGCGCGTGCAGGAGTTGACGCGCAGCGAGCCGACGCCGAATCTGAAGCGCAGCAGCGACGGCGAGCAGCGGATGACCGTGAAGCTCTACGACGTCGTGCGGCACGTGGCGTCGGGCGAGACGACGACATCGGAGAACCAGCGAGCCGACGGCAGCGTGGTCGCGGTGACGACCGACGCCGGCGCCGAGCCGTGGGTGCGCCTCCAAGAGAGCTGTGTGGCCGGCGCCGTCGTTGCCAACGAGGTGCTGACGACGCAGATCTTCGGTGCGCAGCCGCCGCGCGCCGAACTCATCGATACGCTCGCTCGCCTCTTCATCATCATGCTGTTCGAGCCCGTGCGTCTGTGCATCGACGTGCAATTCACGCGGCCCGTCACCAGCGACGTCGAACTGGCGCTCGTCGCTGCCGCGCAGTCGGTCGACTCGTCGCAGACCGACCGGCTCGATACCGACACGCTGCTGCAGAGCTGCCTGGCGTCGTTTACCGTCAACTGGTTCACGGGCGTCGCCGAGCTCGCCGCCATCCCGCGCATGCTGCGCGCCGACACGCTGTCGGCTTGTGCGACTGCGCTCACGCACGCTTCGGTCCTCTTCGATCCGGCGCAGTGCGTCATCGACGAGATGCAGGCGCGACTCGCCGGTTTTCGGCACAACGCGCAACTCGCGCGCCAACTCGATCGCGGCCGGCTGCTGGGCGCGTTTTGCCGCACGTTTGTCAATCTGCGCGGCGCCGAGCACGCCAGCTTCACGCGCGAAGTGTGCATCGTAGCGATCGACCGCACGTTTGTGCGCGCGCTGGCCATCGCCCGCACGCCGGCCGGCTCGCGGTTCGCCAATACCGCCGACGTGAAGCGCAACTGCGGGCGCGCTCGGCAGCTGCTCAGATCGATGCACCTCGACGATGTGCCGCCGGCGCCTGTCGAGCCGACGCCGGTTGAGCTGGTGCGCAGTATCGTGGCGGCGATTCGGGCCAAGATCTAGCGTCATGCGCCGGCGCGACGAGGCAACTTCATAAATTGCTCGCGTTGCCACCTCTCACACACGATGACCGAAAGCAAGCACGCACCGCCGGCGGTCGGCCCAGTCGTATCTCATCGGTTCGAGCCGCCAGCGCCCGCAGCGCCAGCGTTCGACCCAGCCGTATCTCGTCGGGTCGAACCGCCGGCGGCCGCCGCGCCAGCGTTCGAGCCGTACGACGTTCCGTGGACCGAAGAGCACGCGTATCTAAACGTCATCCGCATACTGAGCATCAGTCGCATGAGGAACGTTCTGTCGTCTGACGACGCACTCGACGACGATCTCTACCCGCCTATGGATACTCGGCGGTGAAGCCCCGACAGCTGGCCGATTCATGCGCCGGCGCGGCGAGGGCAAACCTATAAAGTCTCTGTCCCTCACTTGTCAACTGACCGCCGCACACAATGAGTGAGGACATCGACCGCGCACTGCTAAACACCGATCTTGTCATCCTCGACTTGCGCGTCGACTCTGCGTTTCTCGCGCGCGTCGTCGAGCCCACGCTGGCGCGCCACTCGGCCAGTAGCGCGTACAGCGTGAGCGCGCCGCACACCTCGCACCGCTTCCAGGCGCAGTCGGCCGAGTGCCAGCGGCTGTCTTACGTCGGCAATCGCGAGGCCGAGCTCGTCGAAGCCGACGCGCCGCTCGATCGCGCCGAGCTCGACGATCGGCTGGGCGGCCTCCTCATCTTCACCGAGTGGCCGACGCCGAGCGCCGTTGCCGCAGAGCCGGGCCAGCCCAAGCGCGCGCGCGTCGTTGAGCTCGATCGCGGCACGCTCGACGCGCTGCTGGTCGAGTGGGTCGACATGGCTCTCGAGCTTGATCTGCCGGTGCCACACTCGCTGCGGCGCCGGCTGGTGGCGATGGAGGTCTCGCGGCCCTTTTGCTTCGACCCGTCGATGGGCGAGGCGCTGCGTCGCGTGTGCGCCGATCGGCAGTATGCGCTGTTCATCAACGCCGAACTCGTCGCGCGCTACGCGTCGATGTTCGGCGCCAACATGGAGCCGCGCTACGACCTGGTTGCGCGCGCTCCTCGTACATCCAAGGCGGCGCCCACCGTCGCAGAGGACGACGAGGTGTTGGAGCTGCCCGACGACCCGTTTCAGCGCAACAAGCTGATGCAACTCACGACCGGCGACTTGTACGGCGTCTACGGCGAAGACCTCTTCGCGGTGCAGGGCCACAGGCTCGAACAGCCGCCAGAGTTGGCGAAGCGGCGCGAGCTCGAGGCGCCGCGCGTTGCCGCCGAGAAAGACGACGACGATGACGACGATGACACCGAGAGCGTCGCGATGAGCGAGACGGCGTCGATCAACTCGCTGGCCTCGGACATCGAGCCAATCGACGAGCAGCGCACGGCGACGTTGCGCTTCGATCGACACGAGTTTAGCGACCGCCTGTTTGAAAACGCCGCCGACGACCAGCAGTTTGTAATGCGCCGGCCGCATCCGCGCTTCGTCGGGCGCTGCCAGCTTGTGCTGTGCGCGTCGCATGTGCTGCTCACGCATCTCTGCGACAATCGGCCAGATGCGTGGCGCGCGACCGACCTCTTCTACCTCGTCGAACTGGCGTGGACGCAGGCCCGTTCGCAGCCGCGCGATAATCTCCCCGCGCTCTGTCCGCCGGCCGCCGGTCTGCTCAAGGCGATACGCGACAAGCGACTGGCGTTCAACGGCGTCGAGTCGACACCGGCAATCGGAGAGGCTGCGCTAGCCGTGCTGCGCGCGACGGCCGACGACCGTCAGGGCATCTCCGACGTGGCGCGCCGCCTGTTTGCCGAATCGTCGCTGCATCACGTGCTCGACACGTTTCAGATCTCAGCGACCACCGATTACCGACGCGCTCACGCCGAAATGACCGAGATGACGCACGCCACTCCCGAGGAGCTCGACGCGTTTGTCGAGGCGCATGCGCTCGCCAGCGCACGCGCACTAATCGCGCGTCGCCGTCGCGAGGCGACCGATGAGAGCACGCTGACCGACGTCGTGCTGCGCTTCTCGGCGGTCAAAGTGACGCCGCTCGAGCTACTCACGTCGGTGCGCGCCTGGTCGCCGAGCGCCGAGGACGGGCGCGACTTTCTCGTTGTCTGGGCGCCCGGCCCGTACGAGTTGTCGAGACGCGTGCCTGGCGCAACGTCGTGCACGGCCGTCTACCTGACGATGAAGCGCGCGGTCTGGCGCGTTATTGCGCTGGGCGCTGTGCCGCGTCTGCTCGCCGAACAGCGATCGCGCACGGCGCCAAAGGCCGACGGCCTGCTCCTGGCGCCGTTTCTCCACGCCGCGCTCTCGTCGACCGACACCGACGTGCTCACGCACGCCATCGCCGCCCTGCAAGCACTGCTGACGTCGGCGCGCGGCGCGCAGCCCGTTGTCTGGCGGCCGGCGACCGAGCATTCGCGGCGCGAGGCGGCCGCCTGTGTGCGCACGTTCAACGTCGTCTGCGAGTCGCTCGCCACGCACAAGGACGACGTGTTTGCGCCCACCGACGCGCTGGCGCGTTCTCGCATCATCAGCCGGCTCTCGGCACCGCTGATCGCGCTCGTCGGCAAGCGGTTCTCGCACGCGTACCTCGCCGAAGACAGCGCGTTTGCGCCCCTCCTTGCGGCACTCGCCGGCGACGTGGCGAGTCTCGTCATGAAGCGCACCGTGGCGCGCGAGATCGTCGCCGATCCGACGATGCCGGCGCCGCTCGTCCGCTTTCTGCGCGAGCAGCTCGCCCTCACGGCGCCGCTCTCCGATCTGCTCGACGAGCGGCAGACGATGCAGCGCACGCAGTCGCTCGCGTACGCCCGCAACGCTCTCTTTGGCAGCAACAACTTCCACTGCCGCTGCGGCGCGTCGATGCAGGACTGTACGCGCATGCACACGATGCTCGCCACCCGCCGCGCGCTCGAGGAGCACGAGGACGCCGAGCTGATGGGCCTCGACAAGTTCCAGGTGCTCGAATGCTGCGAGTGCTCGGCGTATGCGGCGGCGGCGATGGCCGCCAACCAGAAGGAGTGGGAGAGGAAGAAGAAGCGCGAGCGCACACCGCGCGTTCTCTGCTCCTGGTGCGCACGGCGCGGCACGATGCCGATCAACGCGATACCGGCCGACTACGTGCTGCTGTACAACGCGTGCGAGGCGGCGCCCAGCGACCCGCAGCACTACGGTGTGCACCGGCTGCTGCAACTATTTACGCGCCTCGGCCAATCGAGGGCGCTCGAGGCGATACGCGTGTGCCGCGGCTCCATGATCGTCTCGATCATCGCGCCGCGCGACTCTGCGCGACGCCGCATACGCAACAAAACGACCGACGATGCGCCCAAGGGTCGAGGCGGCCGGCGACCGGCGCGCGACTGTGTGCTGGAGAATACGCACGCCAGCCTGGCGCGCGTGGCGTCAACCGGCGGACGCGCGGCGAATCGCGACCGACTGACTGCGATCGTGACGCTCGAGATGCTCGCATTTACTCCGCATCAGAGCGTGAAAGCGGCCGCCGCCCAGAGCACCGAGGCGCTCGAGCGGCTGCTCGCACCCTACTCGGCCGACGAATTGACGCGGATCGGCAACATGCGCGACGTCACCGCGCTGGCCGAAGCGGGACAGAGCTTCCCGCTCTGCCGCTCGGCGATCACCGAGACGATGTCGATGGGCGCGTACACGTTCGAGACGACAGCGAGCGTCGAGACGCTAACGACAAACCGGCGCGCTGCGATGCAGCTCTACCGCGGGCGCTTCCCCGCGCCGCTCGCCGAATCGGCGCCGTTCCTGCTGCCAATCGCGCTGTGCAACTTCCACACCGACCAGTCGCTGTAAGCGGGCACTCGAACCGTATAAAGCACTTGAGCCGACGCGCTTTGCAAAGGCACCGATGAACGAACTGCCGCAATCACCAGAGTTTGACTTGCGCGCGTCGCCCACGCTGTCCGACGCCGACAAGTTGGCGCTGCGCGAGTCGCTGCTGCCGGCGCATCCGCAGGCCTACGGGCTGATGCCCAATTACGGCTGGGAGGCGCCGCCGCCCGTTTTCGTCGCCAACTGGCACTACGAGCGCAATCACCGCGTACCGCGCGGCCTCGTGCTGCGTGTGGCCGGCTCGACGCCAGTCATTGCGCCGCGCTATCCGAGCGACGATCCGTCGGCGTCGGTGGCCCTGATGACGACGCCGTCGAATACGCACCTGCTCGCCAACCACAAGCTCGGCAGCGGCGTCTCGTTCTACGTGATCAAGAGCGCGCTCACCGAGAAGGAGCTCGAGGACCGCTTTGCACGCGCGCGCGAAGAGGACAAGCTGCCGCACCTCTACGCTGGCACGCACGGCCAGCTCATCTCGTTTGTCAAGTACCGTGCGCGCTCCGAAAACGCCGACCGCTTGGCGATCGTCGTGGCGGCCAACGACGCGCCGCGCGCCGCCGCGTTGATGGAGGCCATCGCCGAGACGCAGCCGCCGCCAACGCTGGCACAGTTGCACGCGTCGCCCGAGTACCAGGCGCTGATGAAGTCGTCGCAGCTCTACCGCAACCAGCTCGCCGCCCAGGCAGCCGCGGCGCTCGACGTCGAGATTGAGCGCGAGCCGTCGATCAGCGCGTCGACGCACTCGATCGCGCGCGCTGCCGGTCTGGGCGGCAAGTCTGACACGTACCAGGTGTACCACGACGCGTACAACTCGGAGGAGGCGCATCAGGGCGCGCTGGTGTCGGCCGGCGTCGAGGGCGGCTGGATGCACGTGCACCCGGCAACGACGACGCCGCGTGTCGTGGGCGCGCCGACGTACGCCTGGTCGAACCGCGTCATGAACACGGTGCCGACCTCGCTCGGGCCGTACGACCAGCGTGCGCACTCGCGCGCCGAGATGCACTACGGCCAGGACGACAAGGCGCGCATGATGTTTGTGAAGCGCGTGCACTACGGCGAGGTGCCCGAGATGCGGCACCCACTCATGTCCGAGAAGGTGCCCGATCGCAACGAGCGCTGGTGGCAGAGCACCGTGATGAACCGCGTCAAACCGAACGAGCAGGCGCAGATTCTGAGCAACGACCTGCACTTTGTCAACGCCGTCGCGCCCGATCTCGATGTGTCGTACCTCTCGATGCAAGAGCTCGCCGATCTGGCGCGGCGCACGCCGAACAAATCGATCGCGCTGCCAATCGACCACCCAATCGTCGGCCAGATCGCCGGCAACTGGGCGCGCCTCAAGACGACGCTGCCGCCAGAGTACACGCTCAACCAGGTCCTGGCGAGCGAGTACCCCGTCGAGATCAACCCGCTCCTCTATCGCCACTCGGCGCACGATGAGACCAACGCCGAGGCGCAGGAGGAACTCGAGGCCAAGATCCGCGCCGCCATGGACGCCGAGATGGCGGCCAACACCACGGCGACTGGCCCGAAGACCTGGGACGCCAAGGGCCACGCGCACGAGCCCAACGGCAAGTTTGCCACCGTGCACCACGGCGCGCATCCGCACGAGCACCGCAACGAGCAGGGCGAGTTTGTCGGTCCGCACGAGCATCGTCGCGAGGATGGCGAGTTTGAGCGCAGCGAGCGCGAGCGACATGAGCGCGAACGTCGCGACAAGGAGGGCCGCTTCGAGACGGTGCGCGAAGAGGGCCGAGCGCGGCTCGCCAACGGCGAGTTTGCCACGAAGAAGAGCGGCGGGCGTCGTTGGTACGATTCAAACGGCCGCATGCACGGCGCGCACGGGCACTACATCGCCGACCACACCACGACGACGGGACCGCGCGGTGGCGGAGGTGGAGGCGGTGGCCGCGGTGGCTTTGGTGGTGGCCGTTTTGGCGGCGCCCGAGGCTTTGGCGGCGTGCGCGGCGGCATCGGTGGACGGGGATTAGGCTACGGCCGCGCGGGCTTTGGCCGCGGCTACCGTCGCGGCTGGAACTACGGCTTCCGACCCGGCTACGGCTATGGCTGGTGGGACCCGCTGCTCTTCCCGGTGCTCGCCGGCACGGCCATTGCGGCCGATACGGCGGCTATCGCAGGCGCGGCGGCGCTCAATCCGGGCCTGGCGCCCTACCCAGCCGGCTACCCGAGCGTCTACGGTTGAATGAACAAGCTTGAACGTGCGCGCTATATCACTCGTTGCGCGCGCCACGCTGCAACACACTCTAACCATGTCGGTCGTCAGCGAACAGACGTTCTGCATCTTCGGGTGCTGCGGTCTGCTCTGCCTGGCCGCCATTCTCATCACGCTCATCGTGGGCGTGGTGCGCGTCAACGACATTCGAGACGATATCGTACGTGCGCGCGCCGCTGCCGCTCGACTGACGCGCGCGCGCAGGAGGGCGATCCCAACGGCGCCGACTCGCTCGTCGCGCTGCCCGCACTGATGGCCGTAGTCGGCTTCACGTTGCTGAAGAGCGCATGGAGCGCGCCGAGCAAGCACGCGGCCGAGTGAGGCCCCGTACTCTACGACGAGCCAACTCAGCACGCACGCAATAAACCCGCTCGAACACACAACACGCAATGACCAGTTCCCACAAGAGTCCCGGCCCGACGAACGGCCCATCAGACGAGGCCGAACGCCGTGTGGTACGATGCGCCTCATGGCGCACGATCGTGACGAACGAAGTCGCCGACCGTGTTCTCCTCGAGCTGGAGAAGCGCAGCAAGGCGGCCAAGAAGCCGGTGCCGGACATGGATCCTACGAAGTTTGCCGTCTTTATGCTGGCGCTGCTCATCCTCGTCTGCCTCTTGGCGACGCCGGTCGTGCTGGCGTTTGGCCTCTCTTCGATCGCGTCGAGCTGCGCATGACGCCCCGCGGAAGCAATAAACCCGCTCGCACACACAACACGCAATGTCCGCACCCAGCGCCAAACTCGAGAGCGGCGACGATGAGCGCATCATGCGCCAACTGCGCGAGGCGGCCAAGAAGCTCGACGACGAACACACCTTGAAGCTGATGCGCCGTCTCATTGGCGAGAGCTCGATCAACCGGATTGATGAGAACATGGCGCACTTCACGCTTGCCCTTGGCGTAGCGGCGCTGGCGGCCATCTTGATCATGCTGATCGTCATGGCCGCGTTGCTGAGCCAGCTCGTCGACGCGCAGACCCGCGCATGACGAACCGCCGACGCAATAAACCCGCTCGTTCGCACACTGCACGATGACTCTTGCTTGCGACTGGAAGCACTCTGCGCTCGCGCTCTTCAAGCTGCTGCTCGATACCGACGAATCCAACGAAGAGATCTGGTCGCGTCTTGACCGCTACGAGCCGCGCGGCGACCTGGCGCTCGTGTTTGAGTTTGCGGTATGCGCGGGCCTCAATGGCATCAAGTCGCACGTCGCCATCGCGATGCGGAACCGCGAGCTACGCGTGCCAGTCGAGATCTGGCTGCGCATCGCCATCTGGCCGGGCATGACAGCCCAACGCATGAATCTGGCGGCCAAGTCGACCGTCATGGTGGTGCCCAACGTGCACAAGTTCGTGCACGCGCTGCTCGTGGCCAGCGGCGACGAAGAGGTGTTCAAGCGCTTCCTCGATTTCTGCCCGCGCACAGAGGCACTGCCGCCGCCGGCGCTCGTCGCGCTGATGGCCGTCGCCTGGGAGCCGACTATCGTCACGAATCTCGCCAACTCGTGGATCGACGACGGTCCCTTCGCCATGGGCTTCTGGACCCGAGAGACGCTGACGCCAGCCGACCGCCAGGAGATGAAGAAGCCGTATGTCTTCTGGCGCGTGATGCTCAACGCGCACGCCGCCTACCGCAAAGCGATTGGACCGGCGGTGCGCTCGCTCGACACGACGTGCTTCAACTACACACCGCCGGACGTTCGGCCGGCGCTCGACGGGCCGCCGATGTTCGTGCAGAGCGGGCCGCTCTTTGACGCGCTAAACGAATTCGCGGCCGACCGCGAGCCGCCAGAGCTCCCGGTGTTTGTGCCTGCGAAGCGCTGCGACGACACGGCGCACCTCATCTGCTCGCTCGCCGCCAAAGCGGCCGCGGCGTCCAAAGAGGCGCCCGCAAACGAAGAATGAACGATGAGCATCAACTGTACGAACATCTGCGAAGCCGTGTTCGAAGTCGTGCGTTTTGCGCGTTGCCAGCCCAACATCGAGCAGCTCGAGCTCGAGCTGCGGCTCGCCGCGACGCCGCTCTTCTTCTATCGGCAGTTTGCCGCCTGCACGCGCCTCGTCGAGTTTGAACGCGCGAGCGCCGTCTATCGCGGCTCGCGCGTCGTCCTCGCCGATGGCGGCGGCCGCGTGCGTACCGAGTACGCCGAGCACGGGCAACGACTGCTGAGCGCGACGCGCAAGGAGCGGATCGCAGCGCCGCGCGACTTTCACACCGACCAGGGCCGGTTGCGCGTCGACTTGGCGCGCGAACAGCCGAGCCAGCCGGTGCCCGGCAGTTTGGTGCGCGAGCGGCAGCGCGTCTCGTTTCGCCTCCGCTCGGCGCCGTCGTGGCGCGTCGACTTTACGCGCGTGGTCATGGGCGAGGAGCGCACGCACGAGATCGAGATCGAACTCGACACGTCGATTCTCAAGCTGTGCGCGACGGCCGACGACGCCGAGCGACTGGCGCGGCAGGCGGCCGCCGTCCTGAGCGCGCTGGGCCTCACGACACCGCGCGTCACCGACGACGAGATAGAGTGTGATTAGCATCGGCAGTTCATTCATGGACGACCGTGGTGACGAGTTTGTACGCGTCGTCCTTCTCGGCGTCCTCTTCCGTCGAGTCGGCGGTGTCGCCACCGTCGTTGGCGCTGTCCTCGTCGTAGTCAATAAAGTCTAGCAAGTCGTCGCGATCGTTCGCGCGTTCGTGATCAACTTCTTCTTCTGCCGCGCCCTGTTCGCCGTCGCTCGCGTCGTCCTCCTCGATGGCCAGCGTCCAGTCGAGCGGACCGTTGCGCTTCGTCGACAGGTCCTCGAGCGCCGCCTGCCCGTACGTCGACCAGAGCTCGCTGAACAGCTTGATCCTGATGTAGCGCAGTATGTGCGCGTTGTACGCCTCCTCGTCGTAGCGGTACGTGTGACCGGCGACTCGCGCGTACGAGTCGATGTCTGCGACGGCGTTGACGAGCAGCGCGTGCGCGACGACCACCATCGGCCGCTTCTCGAGCGCCGCGACGTCCTCTTCCAGCTGACTCACCAGATCGCCCAGGGCCGCGTAATTGCTGCGCATGATCGGACTCGCGTACGGACTCTCGTTCATCCTGCTCTCGCTCAGTCGGCGGGCGGTCGCTCTTTAATTCTTCGCGCTCGCGGCCGCCGGTTCATGGGCGGCGCGCGTCAAAACTTGTACGAGCCCTGCGTCGGCGCCGCGGCCTCTTCGAGCGGCTGCCGCGGCGCTTCGACGACGACCGGCTCGCGGTAGAAGAGCGCGATGTAGAGACCGATGAGCGCGATGCTCACGCCGCCGAGCACGGCGAGCACGAGCGAACCACGATAGACGGCATGCGAGCCGTCGGTGAGGCGGGCCGCCAGCCAGCCGAGCAGCCACGCAAACGCGAGCGGCGCCAGCAAGCCGAGACCCCAACGCCGTGCAGCGTCGCGCGTCGTCTGCTGGCCGTCTAGGCGCACGTCGTCGGGGTGCCGCCTGGCCGCCGCCGCCTCGATGCACACGCAGAGGCAGACGGCGACGACGAGCAGCGCGAGCAGGAGCAGCGCGGCGCCCGTCGAGCTCGATTGAACGAGAAAGTAGACGAGCACCGGCGCGCAGACGAGCGTGTAGCAGATGAGATACGCGCCGTCGAGCGTGCCGATCAGCAAGATCAGAACGAGCGCCGTCAGCAGCACGCCGACGAGCAGCGCGGCGATCGACGAGGCGATGTAGTGCGCGCTGCAGCCAACGGCGAGACCGACGCAGCCGCGCGCAAAGATGAGCAGGCCGAGCACGTAGAACGGCGCCTGCGCATCCCAGACCAACGTCGCCCGGCCGTCGCGCGTCGACAGCGGAACGCGCGTCCACGGCATGCTGATCAGCGAGAGATACGAGGGCAGGCTGAGCGCGAACGCCACCACGGCGCCGAGAAAGCCGCCCACAAACGCCGAGAGCGGCACGACGACGAGCACCAGCGTCGGATGCACGAGCGACGGGCAGACGCCGGCGACGAGAGCGAGCCAGACGAGGAGGCCGACGAGCGGCGCGTACATCGAGCCGGTAAAGTTGCCCGTCGCAAACGAGAGGTAGAAGACGAGGTGCACCGCATCGACGCCGAATAGCTCGATCATCCGTAAGCGGGCGGCGCGGCGGATGCTATAGCGCGCGCGAGAAGTCGGCGCGCATACATACGCCCGGCCGCGCACAGACGGGAAGATGCGTTTCGTCGTGATTGAACTCGATGACTTTGTGGCGAACAGCAACGTGAAACCGTTCAAGAACATCCTGAAGGAGCCGGCCGCGCGCAGCAACTCGCACGGCCGCAAGAAGACGCTCTTCGGCACCTGGTTCTACCTGTTCCGCGCCGACGTCGGCGCGAATCACTACTACAAGATCGGCGAGACGGCCGATCCGGCGACCTACCACTCGAAGAACCGCTACTGTCCGTGGCAAGACTACCAGGGCCTCATTCAGGTGCAGCACTACGGGCGCGTCCTCGAGACGCTGATGAAGGCCTACCTGCGCCGAAACTACAAGGACAGCGAGTGGTACATCGACTGCGCCGACAAGCTCGACGCGTTTGAGCGCGCGCTGATGCTCAACGAGGCGTACCAGCCCGAGACGCCGGTGGCGATGGCGTACGTCGCGTCGTTTGAGCGCTCGTTCACCGGCAAGCACAAGACGACGCTCGACGACTACCTGTCGCTGTTTCGCGTGCGCTACAAGGGCAAGGTCTACGTGCTCACGGAGCGCAACATCGAGCTGCCGCTGCGCCAACTGGCCGTCGACGCGCACCTCGACCTCGATCTCGCCGACGGCGCGCCCGCCGCACCCGCAGTCGCACCGGCCAAGACGGCGCCCGCGTTGCCGGCCAAGGCGCGCAGTGCCAGCTCGAGTCTCTCGGCATCGGCCGTCCTGAGCAACGGCGACGACGACGATGATGACGAAGACGAGAGCGAAGAGGAGGAGAGCAGCGAGAGCAGCAGTAAAGACTAGTTCATTGCCTTGCTGCGCCGATCATCGCGATCACTGTGTACGCCCATTCGCCCAGCGTCGTGTAGGTGCCGTGGAATTCGGCGTCGGAGAGCACCCAGATCGTGTGCGTCCAGAAGAGTACGACGACGAGCGCGATCACCATGAAACCGAGCCTGATCACGGCGCAGCCAAGCGCGCGGCAGTCGCCGAGAATGCAGCAGGTGAGGAAGAAGCACGAGAAGACGAGCACGAGCCCGATGAGGAAGTCGGCAAAGATGCGCGACGGCAGCAGCGCGCCGAGCCAGAACCGCAGCTGGCCGAGGCCGACGTTGGCCGCCGTCTCGCCGCGAGGCAGCGCGAGCAGCGTGTATGGAGGCCGGGAGGGATCGCTCGTCGGCAGCGGTGCGCTGGTCGTCCAGTAGGCGCGCACGCCGGCAAACAGGTCGGTGGCGATCTGCATGTGTTGGGTGGTCGCCGTGCGGAGCTATACAGCGCGTCACCGCAGTTTATTGCGCAGCGCCTCGAGACGCGCGGCGGTGGCACGGCGCTCGGCAAACACGATGGCGGCGACGAGCGCAAACACGACGAGCAGCGTCAATCCGAGGCCCTGCCAGACGCGCTCGTCGATCAGCGCGCCGCAGTCGAACACGGCCATGCAGCGGCCGTCGGTGCAGTTCCAGGCCGAGACACGCAGCTCGGTGTGCGAGGCGCGGTCGTAGCAAAAGCTGCCGACGGCCACCGGCTCGGCGCACTGCATGCGGCGCGGCGGCTGAACGAAGCCGTTGATGATGCGGGAGAGCGCGTGCCGCGACTGGTTGGCGGCGTGCCGGCAGCTCATTTCGTCGGCGCCGAGCTGGCGCAGTGCGGCCGACGCGGCGAGCAGCAGCAGCAATAGCATTACGGACAGCAGCGACGCATCGTCTTAGCGCTACCGGCTGTCGACCGCGCGGGCGGCGAGCTGCTCGAGATAGCGCTGTTCGAGCGCGTACGCGTCGCGCAGCCGGTCGACAAAGTAGATGCCGACCGAGTCGATGAGCACCATCGAGCCGAGCAGCACGACGTAGACGATCTCGTTGCGCAGCTCGTGCGTCGATTCGGCGTTGTACGCCAGGATGCCGTGACCGATCGTGCCGACGATGTCGGCGACGAATGCGATCAGGTAGGCGATGTAGAGCGCGTTGGCCATGGCCCGCGCGCGCTGGTTGAACACGACGACCGTGAAGCCGAGCAGCAGCGTGAAGAGGTGCGCGAGCTGCAGGGCAAAGAGCATCACCGAGTGCCGGTCGTCGGGCGCGACGATGAGCGACGTCACGCAGTTGCTCAGCAGCAGCAGATCGGCGAATACGACGCAAAACGTCGCCGAGCGCGCCATCGCGGCGGCGCTGTACAGGGTCCTCGGATTCATGGCGCTTGATATGGCGCGCGCTTCTGCGTTATAAAGCGCTCGTCGGTGCGTGTTCTAGCGCGATGGGCGAATTCGACGAACCCGTGGTGCGCGACGGCGAGTCGCTGTTCTCGCCGGCGCCGCCGACCAAGGCGCCCTATACCGGCCGCTCTGCCGCGTTCCGGTTCGCCGCGCCGCTGACGCGCTCGGGCAAGTGCTACGAGCAGCTCGAGGCGAAGCAGATCGAGTCGCTGCAGCTGCCCGACCTGGCCGACGAGATGCTCGATCCGACGCAGCGCGAGTCGGCCATCATCACGGGCCGGCAGCGGTACGCGCTGGCGCGCAAGGCGCTCCGCTCGTACGGCATCAACGGCTCGGCGATGCAGCAGCTGTTCTGGAACCACATGTTCGGCGCGTGCGCGCAGCTGCTGTTCAAGGACGACCTCGAGGCGAACCGCGACGACTTTATGCTCGAGCTCGGCCTCACGAGGCTGCAGCCGCAGTTCATGGCCATCACGCCGCGCCGCTTCGGCAAGACGTACTCGGTCGCCATGTTCGTCGTCGCGATGGCGTGCGCGGTCGGCGGCTTGGAGCAGGCGATCTTCTCGACCGGCCGCCGCGCGTCGCAGAAGCTGCTCGATCTCATCTACGCGTTCATCTGCAAGATCCCCGGCATGAAGGACAAGATCATCAAACACAACGTCGAGACGATCGAGATCCAGGGCCCGCTCGGCCCGAGCGACATCCGCAAGATCTCGTCGTATCCGTCCAAGGTCAAGGTGAGTGCGCGCTGCCGCCGCTAACGCGTCGGTTCGTCGTAGGTCGCCACACCCACGCCAGGTAAGCGCGCCGATAGAGTGAGCGTGTGAGCGGGTGCGCTTAACCGCGCCCGCAGCCAACCGAGAACGAATGAGTCAACGCGCGGCCAAAAGCAGTCGAAAGAGTTCCAAGCGCGCTCGTGCGGCCGCTCCTCGCGGTGTCGAGCTCGGCGTCATCGTCGGCGAACTGCGAAGACTGAAGGAGCTCGACGAACCGCTCAAGAAACGCGAGTTAGAAGCCGCGCACGCCATTGCGCCGGCAATCCGTCAAGCTGACGAAGAGCCCGAATACGCCGTGCCGCTGAGTTGGCTCGATCCAGACAAGACGCCGGCGCCCGATTACGAACCCGCCAGTGAGTCGGAGAAGGATTTCGGCTACCGCTCCGAGTGCTTTTCTTGCCACTCTGCGGCTGCAGTGACGGCGTTTCGAGAGCCGTTGTTGTCGCTGCGCCTGTGTAACGCTCATGCCGAAATCCTGCGTGCTGCGCGCGCACTGGTCGGTCGTTTGCCCGGCGCTCTTGGTGACTGCAAGGCTAGCGAAGAGCGGTTCTACTGTGCGCGCCACGAACCGCTTGTCGTCGACATATACCGCTGAACGAATGAAAGACTCTTTGTGCGCCCCGCCGACCAACGAGAGAGAATGAGTCAACGCGACAAGAAAGCCAAGCGCGCGCGCGCCGAATCAAGCAGCTCGTCCGGCAGTGGCCGCCCCGAAGAGCCGCTGCCCGATACCGAGAACATGGACGTACTGTTGAGCGAAGTACGCCGCACGCTGGATGCGACCGCAGTGATGTCCACGCGCTACTTGGAAGCCGCGGCCGATATCGCGTGCCACATATGCGCCGACTACGCCGAGCCGTCCCACGCGGTGCCTTTCAGCTGGTTCGACGTCAACAAGGTCGCAGTGCCGCCCTACGAGCTCGTTGACGGCGGCGCCAAGGAGGACGGACCGGCGAGTACCGCCGAGAAGGATGACGACGACTCGTCGTCTGGCGGTCAGCACTTTGCTTGCTACTCGTGTTACGCGTTTGCAACAAACCGCTGCGACGACGCCAAGTTCGAGGCGCCCGATGGAGTTGTGCGTTTATGCGAGGTGCACGTCGATCACCTGTTGGCGGCGCGCGGGTGGCTTGCGTTGGTGACTCGTCCGAATGTTCACGAGGCCGACGACGCCGAGAAGACGGCGTACAAGCACTACTCTCGCTGCTGCGGGGAAGAACTGATCGTCGACATGGAGAACTAAAGCACCAATGCCCACACTTCCCAACGCGAGAGAATGAGCAAACGCGCAGCAGGCACAAAGCGCGCCAAGCAGACGCCCACAACGCCAACGACAGAATGCCAAGTTACCTCGCCCGTGCTCATCGGTGCGCTCGTCGAATCGGTTCGGCGCACCAGGCAGCAAGAGGATGCGCTGCTGGACCGCGCTGTCTACGCCGTGCGCGCGATAGCGAGCGACATCATGTCAGAGTACAACATGCCGCAGTTTGCCGTTCCTCTGAGCTGGCTCGATGTCGCGCAGACGCCGGCGCTCGTCTACGAGGTCGCCGAATCCTACGCCGATAGCTTCGGCGGTCACTTCCCCTGCTTCTCGTGCCACCGCGCAGCTAAGCGCCGGGGCGGCGATCCGGGCCCGTTTGCAGGGCCCGCCGGCGCGATGCAGCTGTGTAAGAAGCACGTCGAGCACGTGCTGGCTGCGCGCGACTGGCTCGCGCATGTGGCGCGCCGAAACGGCGAAGAGTTGGACCGCGGCGAGTTTTTGGCGCACCGTCGCTACGGGCGCGCGGTCGACTCCATCCTCATCGTCGATCTCGAACGTTGAATGAAGACGATAGCTCGTCTTTCGCGCCCGCCCCAAACCGAGAAGAATGAGCAAACGCGCCGCAGCACCCCGCAAGATGAGCACGAAGCGAGCACGAGCCGCCGCCAAGACGCCCGAGAAGGATGTGTGGGAATGGGTCGATGGCTTCTTCCACGCGATAAGCGACGAGCTCGAGTGCGACGAGCCGTTTACGCGCCAGATGCGCGATACGCTGGCCATGGTCACCGGCAACTTCTGCGTCGAATACGCCCAGCCGCATCTCGCCGTGCCGCTGGGTTGGCTCCGAAGCGACGAGCTGGGCGAGCCGACAATTGTCAGAGGCGGCGCCGTCGAGACGACCGACGACGGCGGCCGCTACGAGTGTTTCTCGTGTCAGCGCGCGGACCTGGCGCGAGGAAAGCGTGTGGTGCCGTTTGCGGTCTCGGCCGCCGATCCCGACAACGTCGTCGCCGCTCTCTGCCCGGCGCACGCGGAGCACATGAATGCGGCGTCTGAGCTGATCTGGCAACTCGGGCTCGTGGGAGCGGGCGACAAGGAGCACGAGTTTGCGCGCGCCCAACGACGCTATCGCAAGGCGCTGAAGAGCGCCGACGAACTGTCCGTCAACAACTAAGCGCAACGAATGAAGCGGATAGCTCGTCTTTCGCGCTCTTTGCGCGCGCGCCCCAAACCGAGAGGAATGAGCGCGCGCGCAGCCAAGCGCAGCAAAAAGCGCGCACGTACGGCCGCCGGCTCGGCATCAACCCGCAGACGTGTGGCCGTTAGCTCTACGGCATCAAAGCGAGGAAGCTTCAACCAGATTTCGCTCCTCGTCGCTGAAGTGGGCCATATGAAGAACCTGCAGAACGCCGTCAGCAAGCGTGCGGTCGAAATGGTTGGCGAGATCGCTTCCAACATCCGGTGGGAGCCGAGCCCGGCGCGGTACGGCGTACCGCTGAGCTGGTTCGATTCGATCGAGACGCCGTGGCCGTACTACGAACTTGTCGCGTACGGCGTGGAGAGCTCGGAAACGTGCGGCGTGGAGGACGAGGAGACGTTGCGCAGCTGGTCGCTCCACCCCGATCGCCGCCCCCTTCCGTGCTTTTCGTGCTACCGCTTGATGGCCGATCGTTGGCTGGATTTTGCCGCGTTTCGCGCGCCGCCCGACGGCATATGCCTCTGCAATCGTCACGCCGAACATCTGATGGCAACGCGCGCACTGATCGATTGCGTATCGCGCGGGCACAGCGACGAAGACGAACTCGAAGCGGCAGCACGCCGACGCTACGAAGCCGCTTGCGGCGAACCGCTGATCGTCTATGACGACGTAAATTGAAGCGGATAGCTCGTCTTTCGCGCTCTTTGCGCCCGCGCCCCAAACCGAGAGGAATGAGCACGCGCACAGCCAAGAAAGCCAAACGCTCGCGCGCTGAGACGAGCTCCACTCAGTGCGCCGACACCGCATCAAACAGCGTGCCTGGGCCCGAGAACACGCAGGTCGTAATGCTCGCGATTCTCGTCGGCGAGATCCGCCGAAGCATGCGACTCCGCGACGCGTTCTCTGTTCGCATGCTCGACGCCATGCGCGTCATCGATTCGAATCTGCTCGTCGAGCACGACCTGCCGCAGTACGCACTTCCGTTTAGCTGGCTCAACGCGTCGAAGGTGCCGGCGCTCGTCTACGAGTTGGTGACCGACGAGCCGCGCGGCGGCGATGGGTGCATCGGCAGCGACGGCAAGCGGCGCTCGGCGTGCTTTTCGTGCCACCGATACATCGTCGACGCGTGGGACGACGCCGGGTCGTTCAAGCCGCCCGCCGACGCGCGGCGCCTGTGCGAGCAGCACGTCGGCCATCTGCTGGCTGCGCGCGATCTCCTGGCGCACTTGACGCGCATCGGGTTCGAGCCGCTGGATCGCATCGCACAGTTGGCAAACACCGCCTACCTCGAGGCGAGCGATAGCAACATGCTGGTCGTCGACCTCGCAAACTGAGAGTGTGAATAAAGTCGCTCAGTTGCGCCCCGCCCCTGTTCGACCAACCAAGAGAGAATGAGCACCACCAACTTACCGGCAGCCAGCGAGCAACCAGTGACGGCCGAAGAGGGGCGCTGGATCCGTTTGATGCTCGACGAAGTGAGCCGCGAGAAGATGCACGACGAGGACACCTGTCCGCACCTCAAGCGAAGCATGCGCGAGTTGGCGTCCAAGATCGCCAAGTCGATCCACCCCGCCCACGACGACGACTACATTGCTCTTGCTGTGCCTCTTTCCTGGCTCAGTGTGTTCGAGACGCCGGCGCCGCGCTATCTGCCAAACGACGGCGCGCTTCCGTGCTTCTCGTGCTTCGACCAACACGGCGTGCAAATACCCGTGTGGCCGAGCGACGAGCGCCGCCTTTGCGCCGCATGTGCCGAGTTTGTCGAAGCGACGCGCGATCAGCTGCTGTGTGTGGTGCGCAGCTGCTTTCTCGGGCAAGATGAGCGCTCGTTTGAGGCCGAACAGCGCTTCGATCGAGCGCGCCAGTGCGAGATGCTGGAGATCAATCTCGATAAATGAAGCCGATAGCTCGCTCTTCCGCCTCTTTGCGCGTCCCGCCAGTCACGAGACAGAATGAGCACACCCATCAACGAGCTGTTTGTCGTGCCGGCCGCACCGCCAAAGCCGTCGAGCGAAGTAGAGGAGGTCGAAGAGGTCGAAGAGACCGAGACGCGGCCGGCCAAGCGCGCGCGTGATGACTTACTTGCGGCGCGCGTCGAGTCGGTCTGCGCGCGGTCGACGCGCTTAGAGAACCGCGTGATATGGCTGGAAACCAAAGTGGCGCGTCTCGACGAGCGCGTGGCTCTTGACCCAGTGGCGCCGAGCACCGAAGTTGGCTGGCGCAGCGTCATGATGACAGAGATCTGGCAGACGCTCGCCGGCGGTCCAGTCAGCAACCAGTTAACGCGCGCCGAGCTCTCTGCGCTCTGGAAGATTGCGGGCACAATGCGTGTCGCCGAGAACCGGCGCGCTCTCGCGTTCAACGCGATCGGCGGCGGCCGCATCTCAGTGCTGCGAGCGGACCAAGCGTGCGGCGGCTGCGATCTCGGTCGCGAGTACGAAGGCTCGGGCGCGCTCTGTGGCTACTGCAGAGAGACAGTGTCTGAGCTCGAGCTCATTGTCGGCTCGTTCGCCGAAGCGCGTACCAAGTTGCACTGTCTTCCGGCGCGGGTCTTGAACCGCGTCGAACGGTTTATTGCCCGCCCGCACTTCCTCTGGGTCGAGCTCGGCGCTCTGGTGCCGCCTCGTTCATAGGCCGCGCCGCGCGCTCACTGAATGAATGTCTTCGCTTGCCGCACTCTGTCGCATCGGGGAACCAGTCGTACACGTCGATCCCAAACAGGCCGAAATGTGGGCGCAGCTGCCGGCCGCGGCGCGCCATCTCGTCGAGATGTGCAAGCGCACGAGCGGCAACGCGCCGCACATCTACCGAGCCGAGTACGCGGCCGACTTCCAGCTCTCGCCGGCGACGGTGCAGCGCGGGGGCGCGCCGCGCTCCATACAAGTCGTGGCCGGCATCCAGGGCACGCTGCAGCCCGCGCTCAAACAGGCGCTAGAGGGCGGCAGCAAGATGTGCCTGCTATCGGCCGCCGTCGACGAGTGCGCTGGCTCGCAATTGGCCGTGCCCATTTCGTGGCGACTCGATCTGCTCCCGCGCGCCGCCGAGCCGCTCGAAGCGAGCAAACTGCCGGCCGCCGCCCGCCTGCCGTTTGATCCGCAGGCGCACGTGCCGCGCTCGTTTGTCGCCTCGCCCGGTCAGTACTGGCGCGCGCCGTCGCACGACGCTCGCGAGGCGCTGCTCACCGAGCCGCTCGTCTACACCGACTCGATGTACGCCGTCTCGTTCGCGGCCACCGAGGCGTGGGGCTTTGACGCGAGCGCACTGCTCCGCGGCGTCGCCGAACCGAGCGGCGACGGCAGCTACTTCATCCCGCTCACGTACCCGTACAGCTCGCTGCTGGCGCGCGTGCACGGCTGCATCGTGCTGGCGAACGCGCAGCGCGACCACAACGCGCTGTACGCCATGACGATGCCGGCCACCGTGTTCACGCTGCAGGGCACCAACGAGGGCTGGGAGATTGGCGGCGCCGACCTGAGCGCGGCGATCGAGTACATCGAGAAGCGCCTCCTGCCCGCGCTCGTCGTGCTGCCCGACCCGTCGCAGCTGACGCTCGTCGTGAAGCCGTTTAGCGCGCAACGCTGGAACGACGTCTGGACGCGCCACCAGGCGGCGCAGCGCACCGCGCAGACGTCGACGCTCAAAATGGCGCCCGGCTCGGCGCCTGGCAAGGAGATTCGTTGCACGCTCCGCATCGTCGCCTACTTTGCCGACCTGGCAGAGAGCGGCGCCGCGCCGCCGGTCGACCTCAGCGACCACCACGGCGAGGAGCGCATCATGATCATCGGCGAACGCACGATGCGCATCGCGCCCTACACACCGCCGCGGCCGCTGCCGCTGGACGAGCCGCGGCTGGCCGTCGGTTCGGCGACAAGCAACGCGTCGCCGATCTACACGTCGCTGCCGCCGATGGCGCAGATGCTCGCGGCGGTCGAGGACGGATCGAACACGCAGCGCAGCGATGCGGCGACGATCCCGGACAACGGCGAGGACGACATGTCCGAGGTGTCGCAGCTACACCACTAGCGAATAAACGATCGCTCGCACTCTTTACGCCCGCGCCCGCCCACCAAACACAAGATGAGTGTTGGACAGAAACGAAAGCGCGCCGGGGAGCGGCTGTACGAGGTGCAATGGGAGTGCCCAACCTGCTTCGAGCAGCTCGGCTTCTGGCCGGGCATGGTCGTGTGCGCCATGCCCTGCAAGCCGATGGCGCATCTCATCTGCGCTGAATGCGTCCCGAAACTGACGCCGCTCTCGAACGGCGACAAGACGTGCCCAATTTGCCGCCATCGGTTCACGAGCGTAGTGCCGCTCGCAGGCCTCGCCGATATAGAAGCCGATCCAGTGGCGGCGACACAGATGACACTGGCGTGCGCCACGAACAAGCCCGCGCCCCTTGCGCCGCCACGCGTTCGCCGGACGTACCTGGAGCCTATGCTCAGCGAGGCACGTCGCGCCGAACGCGTGCGCTTCGCCTGCGCGCAGATCGATCGCGCGCTCGCCCTGCAGGCCGTTGTCACGCCGCAGCTGGTACTCGCCACTCGCATCCGCGTCGGCGCCGACGTGACAACGCCCCGCTCCGAGGTCGACTTGCTGTTTAAGCGCGAGCACATGTCCCTGCGCGCCGTCAGGCTCGATACGATAGCCGACGACGTGCTGCCGCTGCTGCGTCCGATGTACTCCGAGTTTCTCATCTCGACCGTGCACGGCCACCGCCAGTCGGTGCGCAGTCGTCTCGGCTACCTCATGTTCGATCTGGTCTATGTGGGACCTCGTGCGGCTCACCTGGGACCTCGTCCGGCGCAGCCGGCGCCACAGCAGGCACCTCAGCAGGCACCTCGGCCGGCACCTCAGCAGGCACCTCGGCCGGCACCTCAGCAGGCACCTCAGCAGGAACCTCGTCCGGCGCAGCCGGCACCTCAGCCGGTGCAGCCGGCACCTGGTCCGGTGCAGCAGGCACCTCAGCAGGCACCTCAGCCGGCACCTGGTCCGGCGCAGCAGACCCCTGGTCCGGCCCGGCCGCCACCTCAGTTGCCTCTGGTGGCGACTCGCCCGCCAACGCCGCCCGATGTCGCCGTCCAGCACCTCGGCACCTTTATCGGAGAGTACCTCGCAAGCGGAGGCGCGGTGGCCGAGCAGGACATGTCCGATGTGTCAAATCATTGCGCTACTCGAGCTACCGCGGCGAGACTCAATCTGGCGTTAACTCGCTTCCTCCATACGCTGCGTCTGCCCACGCACACGGAGGTTACAATGCCACTTCTACGGCGGGCGCTTCTTGCGCGTTCCTCGACGCCGCAAGCCCCGCATCCCGTTGTCGTTCAGCCCGCAGCCCTTGTTAGTTTACCCCACGTCGTCAGCCTCGCGCAGGCCGAAGCGGCGCGCCAAGAGCACAGCCAGCGCGTACTCGCGCAGGCCGCCGAAGAGGCCCGCGCGCGCCAAGAGCACAACCTGCGCGTACTCACGCAGGACGTCGAAGAGGCCAGCGAGCGCTACCGAACAAACGTCGAACGCGTGATCGGCGTCGAGATCGCGTTTGGTCAGCACCCCCGCGACTACCAGGCTGTGTACAATCTCATGAGCGATGACGAAGACGAGTAAACGTTCATTCAAGCAACCACGAGTCCGCAGTAACTCTGCGCAGCCACCGCCGAGCGGCCGGGTGGTGCGCAAAAGATAGAGAGCGGCAGCACTGCGAGCGCAAAGAGGAGCGCGGCGTAGAGCGGCGCCAGGGTGGCGTGCCAGCTAGCGGCGGCCAGAGTGCCGTCGTCGACGCGCGCCGAGAGCAGCGCCTCGAATAGGATGAGCATGGCGAGCGTCGCGATGTAGACGGCGCCCTGCACCCAGTGCGCGAGCGGCGTACCGCGCAGCCAGTAGGTCGCGGCTTGCGGCAGCGCCCAGAGCACGAGCAGGCTCTGGCCGATGAATAGCGGGATGAAGACGACGGCGAGCGGCATCACCCTGCCGCGCCAGTCGGCGAGCGAGTAGACGACGTGATTGCGCAACTCGCCGATGTCGGGCCAGTCGCTGCCCGCCACCCACGCACCGGCCGCCGCGAATGCGGGCAGCGCCGTGGTCGCCGCCGCCACCGCCTGCGAGGTGAACGTGCCGATGAGTTCGGCCTGCACGGTGCCGATCTGCGAGAGGCGCACGAACAGCAGCACGCCGGCTGCGAGCAGCGCCAGCACGTTGAGCAGCAGCAGTAGAATGTGCGTGATGTTGACGCCGCCGTACGGCAGCACGCCGGGCGCGCACAGCCAGACGATCTTGTTGTTCTGGTACGGCTGCCGCTCGGCGTACATCTTGCGCAGCGCGGTGACAGAGTGCGTGTTCTTGTCCGCCTGGATGTTGGCGCTCTTGGCCGACGCGTCGCGGTACGCCGCCGTGCAGCAGCCAAACAGCGCGAGGCAGCGCGTGCCGACGCCGTTGAACCGGTACTCGTTGTACGTTGCCGCCATGCCGGCCACCGTGAGCCAGACGAACACGGACACGAGCGCGCAGAAGAGCACCTCGGCGACCAGGTACGGCGAGCGCCGATCGGCCGCCAGGTGGTCGGACCGCTCGAGCGCGTAGACGATGGCGCGCAGCAGGCCGAGGAAGAGCGACCAGAAGATGAACATCGCGATGCCGTCGGCAAACGCGATCGAACTCGCCGTCGCCGCCTCCTGGTTCTCGCGCTCATCCGCATCTGCGAGCGCCGCCGCTACGCCGGGCAATGCAGCGGCCTCTTGCCGCCGCCACCGCGAGGCAATGCGGCGAGCGCGCACGTTGACGCACGGCGCCGTCAGGCAGAAGAAGAGCGAGACGAGCAGCATGATGAGGCCGAGCGCGTACAGCGAGAGGAACACGGGCGTCCACGGGCCGACGAGATCGGTCTCGCGGCGCCTATCGAGCTCCTCGCCCAGGAAGAAGACAAACACGAGGAACGCGGCGGCGGCACCGCAGAGAAAGGGCAGCGTGAACATCGCGAGGTGCCGCTGCGTCGTCCTATAGGGGCCGGCGTCGGCGTTTGCACACTCGGATAGCGATACATAGAGCGCGGCCGAGCGACACAGTAAACCTGCGATGCTGCTGCTTCTTCTCTTTGCCGCCGCCATCGCGCAAGATACCTGCAGCTCGTGCGACGGCGCGTGCTCGCAGATCGCCAACGTCTCGGTCGGCAGCCTGTGCGCAGGCGCTATATGCATCAACGGCGCGCCCGTCCCGTCTGGCGACGGCAACCCGTGCACGCTCGACGACGTCTTCACGCACCCAGACGGCTCGCAGTCGCCGGTGCACCTACCCATTCCCAACTGCTGCCAGGTCGACGGCGACTGTCAATCGGCGCCGCCGTGCCAGCAGGCTGTCACCGGCGCGTGCGTTCTCTCGGCCAACTCGTCGTACGGCTGGTGCACGTACACGCCGATGGTCGGCTGCTGCCAGACCGACAGCGACTGCCCGGCGCGCGTCTGCTACCAGGCCGGCTGCGGCAACTGCTCGACTACGGCGCGCCTCTTCTTCAGCGAGCGCGATAACTCGCCGCATCTCAATGCGTGGTCGAAGCGCAACGTGCTCGTCGCGCCGCTCGTCGCTTCGACGTGCCAGCAGTGCGCGTACACGCCGATCGCCCAGTGCTGCGTCACATCGGCCGACTGCGCGTACAACGTCACGGCCGGCCGTCCGAATCCCGGCGGCTGCGACCAGGGCGAGCTGCCGATCTGCGACGGCAATCACCAGTGCCAGTGCGGCCTCCAGCCGCCGCCAGCCGAGTGCACGGTCGCCAATGTGACGGCGTGCGCGCCGCTGCTCGCTCGCTGCACGCAATGCGGTGCGACGGCTGTGTGCGACGACGGCCGATGCGCGATCGCCGTGACGCCGGGCGCCGGCACGATCTGGTGCGCGGTCAACAGCACGGCGACGAACGCCGACCAGGACGCGTTCCTGGCGTGCGGCACGGCCGTCGTGCAGCGATGTGCGAC
>Ga0182030_10002322_pt1 | contig 40232 bp, 35 predicted proteins | sample 812S3MmetaG_FD_121299 | JGI IMG/M metagenome (GOLD analysis project Ga0182030, IMG submission 121299) | Permafrost microbial communities from Stordalen Mire, Sweden - 812S3M metaG (Illumina Assembly) | ecosystem: Environmental > Terrestrial > Soil > Wetlands > Permafrost | place: Sweden...
CCTTGCCGTCCAACACGATGGCGAACTCATCATGCGATGCGGCAAACCAGGGGGATTGGCCCTCGGCGCGCAACGTTTCCAGGACGTAGCCCAGATTGAGTGCGACGACCACCTTTTCGTAGGCGGCAGACTTATCCGCCACTTCGAATACGTTGGAAAACGCGTAGTACTTGGGATTGTCATTAATGATCTCAAGATCGCCTTTGACGTAATCCTCCAACGATCCAAATACTGTTCGACTTGCCGCAGTAGTCATGCTCGTTACTCCGCTCCTACATTACGGATCGACCGATCCGGCCATTGCGAACCACAGCGTCACTCCAACAGGCGCAGCCACGGCCGCCACCACGGCACCCCGGCGAGCAGCAGCACCAGCGTCAGGCCATAGCACAGCACGCTGCGACGCACACGAGCGGCATCGTTGTAGCCACGGCGTACAATCACTGCTGACAGATGCACCGCGACCAGCACGGCGATCATGACTAGCGCGTGAGTCGTGCCAAAGAACGCCATATCCGTGCCGGTGGCCGCCACGCCGTTGACTCTCAATGCTATCGTCGTCATCGGACTGAATACCAGGTACAACGCCGCGCCCATCAACACCTGAATGTCCACCGCCACGCCAAACAATCGGCCGCAGAGTGCGGGTGCGCCGTGCCAGGGTTGACGCCACCGCCAGGCCCACAGTGCGCTGCCCACTGCCGCCACGCCAGCCACGATCACCGGCCAGCGCCAGAGGCCGTGCGCGCTCAGCAGCCAGCGATACATCGGTGTGATCCTTCATTGATGCGAATTGGTGAAGGCAATGAAGCGCCCGGCGGTGATCACACCGACCCACAGCAGCAGCGACAGCGCCGAGATGATCTTGGCCAGCCGCGAAGCTTCGATGCCCGGGCCCCACTTGTCCACATCCAGGAATACGCCGAGACGGAACCACAGGGCATTCAGGCCGGCCAACAGAATGAACAGCATCTTCAGCCGGAAACTCGGATTGAAGGCGTAGACGTAAGGATCATGGCAGAAGAAAAAGATGCCGGTGAGCAGATTCAAACCGAAGCCGAAGAAAGCCAGCGGCAGAAAACGGTGCAGCGGATGCAGGGGTAGCCCCCGCGCAACGCCGAGCACGCGCAGATCGATGACTCCCACCACTCCGATCAGTAGCGTCATGCCGATGAAGTGCAGCGACTGCAGCGCCGGAAATGCCCAGGTACTGCTGCGCACGAACTCGCCGATCCAGGTCTGCTTGATCCATTCGAGCGTCGGATGGGCTGCTGCAAGATCCATGATTTGCGTACCCGTCATTTTGTGTCAGTCGTCGACGCCGACGTCGCCGAACGTGAAGTAGGCCAGCAACCTACCGGCGACGATCGCGGTGATCCAGCACAGCAGCGAGCAGACCGCCAGCACCTTGGCATTCGAGGGCGCGCTTGCGTCGACTGGCGCATATTCGATGTCGCGGTCCAGCACCCGGCGCTTGATGAGCGTACCCAGGATCAAGCCGATAGCGATTGACGACAGCTTGATGCGAAACAATGGGCTGTAAAAATCCTTCTTGGCATCGATCACGAACAGCATTATGCCGGAGGCGAAATTGGTCCAGAACCCGATCCAGATCACAGTCATGAGCTTGCGCAGCGCCGGGAGCGGCAGGCCGCGTCCGAACCCGAGCACCCTCAGGTCGATCACCACCAGTAGCCCGACCAATAGGGCGAGACCGACGGAGTGCAGCGTGATCACATATGGATAAGCGCTTTCCTGCACCCAGTTCGCGAATGCACTGTCCTGTATGGCGCGTAGCAACTGGTCAATCATAGTATCGTATTGGTATTCGATGCCGCTCGGCGCTGCACATAGCGACGGCTGCGCATAGTGGCTTCATGTCGCGCCTAGCCTTCAGGCCGGCTCGGCGACGCGCCCGGAGCGCCTAGGGCCACGAGCCGGCGCGGAGCGGTCTCGCGCAGAAATACCGTGACCAGCACGCCGACGATCAGCGCAACCACGGCCATGGTCAGCGTGTGCTGAATGCCGAAGTTCTGCGCCACGCGACCGGCAATGATTGGCGCCACGCCGCCGCCGAAGATCTCGCCTGAACCAACAATGATACCGGTGGTTGATGAGATCAGACCGAGTGGCGCAGCTTCGGCCGCGATCGGCCCGGTGATCAACCCCAGCAGGCCGAAGCAGAAAAAGCACCCCACGAATAGCGTGGCAAACAAAACCCCGAGGCTGGCGCTTTGTGAGAATGCGTACACGAACACTGCCCCCAGAATAAAGCTGAGCACGGTCACGCTCTTGCGGCCCATCACGTCCGATATGCCCGGCAACAGCAGCTGCCCGAGGAATCCCCCAAAGCCGATCGCCGAGGTCACCAGACCCTGCTCGGTGTTGCTGAGCTTTAGGTAGTCCGCCAGGTAGCTTGGCACGAGCGCACTGAGCGTGAAGATTCCGGCCATGGCGCAGAAAAGCGCCAGCATGGCCAGCGGCACATTGCGGTGCTTGAGCATCTCGCTCATCGGTGCACGCTGCACATGACCGGTCTTCCCCGGGCTCGGCGGCTCGCGAATGGTGATCGCCAGCAGCACTGCCAATATCAATCCCGGGACTGCAACCAGCACGAACACCCAGCGCCAGCTAATGAGGCGCAGTAACTGAGTGGCCACGATCGGACCGAACGCCAGACCAAATAGCGGAAAGGTGCTCTGCTGAATCCCCAGGTTCAGTCCGCGTCGCGCGGGCTTGGAGGCATCATTGGTGGTGGCAAAGCTCGTCGGGCAGAAGGCCCCCTCGCTGACGCCCATGACTGCGCGAATCAGAAGCAGACTGATGAGACCGTTGGCCATGCCGCTCAATCCCGACAGCAGCGAGAATGCGACCATGGCCGGAATCAGTACCTTCTTGCGGCCGATGCGATCCGACAATCCGCCACCGATGATGGCAAATACGCCCCAGGCAAGGCCCAGCACGGCGACGATGTTGCCGGCGTCCTGATAGTTCAAATGCAGGTCGCGTGACATCGTCGGCAGCAGCGGCGCGATGATCCAGCGATCCAGTCCGACTAGCCCGAAGCCGAGTGTCAGCAGCGTTACTGCCTTCCATTCGTATGAGCTATCCCAGCTCTGATCTTTCATGTTCCCCACCTTCTGGTTATTGTGCGACAGCTGCTCTGCATCGGGCGCTACGACAGCGTCGATGACGGATTCAGCACGAAATCGAAATCGAGCGTGTAGAAGGGCACGTCGCTGCGCTTGCCCGCCGGCGTGGTCTCACCGACCGGGTGCTGCTGGAAGTGCGCGATCAGAGACGAGCGTACGCCAAATACCGTATCGGAGCGCAGATACTGGTCGGCATCGCGAAACACATGCGTCACGAGTTTTTCGTATCCGGGCGCCTCGATCATGAAATGGATATGCGCCGGCCGCCACGGATGTCGGCCCGTGGCAGAGAGCATGCGGCCCACGGGCCCATCGCTCGGGATGGGATAGGCCACCGGCAGAATGGTCTTGAAATGCAGGCGTCCCTTCTCGTCGGTATGCAGCTTGCCGCGGGCGCGCATCTGCTCGTTGTCAGCGTATTGCGAATCGTAGAAGCCGGCCTCGTCCGCCTGCCACACATCGACCAGTGCACCGGCGACCGGCTCGCCCTGCAGACCCATGACCCTTGCTTTGACATAGCACGGTTCACCCTTCGCACCGTTGGCGATGTCGTCGCCGAGTGCGTACTCGGGCGCGCCCTCGACATAGAAGGGTCCGAACACCGTGGCCTCGGTACAGCGCTGAGGCTTGCGATTATTCTGCGCAATCACCAACATTGACAGTCCAAGCGTATCTGACAGCAGCACGAACTCCTGGCGCCTGTCGTTAGTAATGCGGCCGGTATCGGTAAGAAACTTGATACCCTCAAACCATTCGCCTTCGGTCAGCTCGACCTCGCGCGCGAAGTCGTGCAGGTGACGAATCAAGCTGGTCATAATCTGCTTGAGGCGCGGATCGTCGGTGTTCTGCAGGCGGCTGAGCACTTCATCGGTAATAGTGTTTCGTCCAAACTCCACATGACATCTCCGTAATTGTGCGTGCCACCGCTCTTCAGCTCGGGCGCTTGCCTTCCCAGGCATCCTGCAGCAAAGCACGGATTGCGTTGCGCTCAATGGCACGCGGGTTCCAATAAGGATTGGCCACCGCCAGTTCGGCCGCCCGGTCCAAATCGCGCTCGGCCATGCCAAGAGCGCGCAGCTCATATGGCGCGCCATTGCTGCGCGCCAGGTCGTATAGCGCTGCGGCCGGCCGATCGGATCCCAGTGCGCGCGACAGCCGCGCCAGTGCGCCCGGGATGGCCGGCGCGTTGTAGGCGATCGCGTGCGGCAGCACCACCGTGTGAACCTCGGCGTGCGGCAGATTGAAGCTGCCACCGAGCGTGTGGCAGAGTTTGTGGTGTAGCGCCATTCCGACGCTTCCCAGCACGGCGCCACATAACCAAGCACCATACAGAGCGTTGGCGCGGGCGCCGATATCTGCCGGATTGGCCTTGAGCTCGGGCAGCGCCGCGGCCATGGCACGGATACCCTCCTCGGCCATCACATCCATGATGGGATTGCCGTCCTTGGCGTACAGTCCTTCAGCGGCATGCGCGATGGCGTTCATACCGCTGGTGATCGACAGGCCAAGCGGCAGTGACAGGGTCAGTTCCGGGTCATAGATTACGGTGCGGGGCAACACGCGCACATCCCTGCCGGTGCGCTTCTCCCCGCCTTCGGTCAAGCCGTAGATCGGCGTCATTTCCGAGCCTGCATAGGTGGTCGGAATGGCGAGGATGGGCAAACCAGAATCGAGTGCTATCGCCTTGCCGAGGCCAGTCGTGGAGCCCCCGCCAATGGCCACTGCGCAGTCCGCTCCCAGGCGCCGCGCCACGGCCCGCGCTTCGCGCGCCGTCTCGATCGGCACGTGCATCACGGCCTTAGCGAAGACCCCGGCAGCACGCGCGCCGAGCTGCGCTGCGACGCGTTCGGCATCTGCTGCCTGCTCGGGCGTGGACAGTACCAACGCCTTGCGGGCTCCCAGCAGATCAATCTCACGCGCCAGGTGTTTGAGCGCACCGGCACCGAACAGCACCCGCATTGGTTGGGCGACGTAGACAAACTCCTTCATAGTGGGCACCACAGGTGCTGCGCTTCAGCGCGGATACCAAGGCGGTATTTGAGCGTCGACATTGATCCAAACTGATTTGACCTGGGTGTACTCACGCATCGCATCGAAGCCCATATCGCGGCCGTACCCGGACAGGCCAACACCTCCGAATGGGGAGCCCGGATGAACTCGCTTGTAGCAGTTCACCCAAACCATGCCGCTCTTTATATCGCGCGCGAACCGGTGCGCGCGCGACAAATCGCGGGTCCACAGGCCAGCACCCAGTCCATAGTCCGTACCGTTGGCGATTTTGAGTGCCTCCTCGTCCTGGGCGAAGGTCATTACGGTCACGAAGGGCCCGAAGACCTCTTCCTGCGCCACGCGATCGAGATAGGACTTGACGCGCACCACCGTCGGCTCCACGTAGCAACCCTTGGCAAGAGCCAAATCCGCGGGCGGCTTGCCGCCGAGCAGCACTTCGCCGCCTTGTTCGCGCGCGGTGGATACATAGGCCAGTACGCGATCACGGTGCAGCGTACTGGTCAGTGGTCCCATCTCGGTGCCCGGCTCGAGCGGATTGCCCAGGCGGATCGACTTCGCCAGTGCCACGAAGCGCGCCAGGAACTCCTCGGCGATGCGTTCATGAAGCACCAGACGCGAACCGGCGATGCAGGCCTGGCCCTGATTATGAAAGATCGCCCAGGCGGAGCCATTGACGGCCGCAGTCAGGTTGGCATCATCAAACACGATGTTGGCGCCCTTACCGCCAAGCTCGAGCTGCACCTTCTTCAGATTGCCGGCTGATGCCTGCACGATGCGCCGCCCGGTGGCAGTCGAGCCGGTAAAGGAGATCTTGGCAATCTGTGGGTGCTCGGCGATGTATTGACCGGCCACCGAACCCAGACCGGGCACAATGTTGACTACGCCGGGCGGCATGCCGGATTCGGCCATGAGTTCGGCGATCTTCAGCGAGCTCAGCGGCGTGATCTCCGCCGGCTTCATGATCAAGCAATTGCCTGCCGCCAGCGCCGGCGCCATCTTCCAGCTGGTGAACATCAGCGGAAAATTCCACGGCACCACTTGGCCGACCACGCCCACGGGCTCGCGAGTGCAATAATTGAGTAGGCCCGGTTCGACCGGTACCACCGAGCCTTCGAACTTGTCGGCCATGCCACCGAAATAGCGGAAACACAGGGCAGTGCGCGGCACGTCGAGCGAGCGCGAGTCGCGCAGCGGATGACCAGTGTCCAGCGACTCGAGCCGTGCGAGTTCCTCGAGATTGGCCTCAATGCGATCGGCGAGCTTGAGCAGGATGCGGCCACGCGCGCCGGCGTCCATGCGGCTCCACGCCGGAAAGGCCGCCTGCGCCGCGGCCACCGCCCGATCGACATCGGCTTTGCCTGCCATCGCGACATCCGCGATCGAGGAATTGTCGTGCGGATTGACGCTGGTCAGGGTCTCGCCACTGGCGGCATCGACGAACTCGCCGCCAATAAACAATTGGTGCCGAATCGGGGATTTCAGGCCCGCAATCTGCTGCGCGCGCTCTATGTTTCTGACGGTGGTGCTCATTAGTGTTGTGGGCCAAAAGGAAACGGGCTAGATTCTAACGCCGAGGCCGTAGCGTTATTATTTGCAGAATACGAATACTGAGATTGGCGCTTGGATAGATTCCTTTCTATTCAGGCATTTGTGCGGGTGGCGGAAAGCCAGAGTTTCGCGGCCGCTGCCCGGCAGATTGGCGTTACGCCCTCGGTCATCACCAGCCGCATCAAGCAGCTGGAGCGCTTCGTGCAAGCCACGCTGCTGCATCGCTCGACCCGCAAAGTGGCCCTGTCAGAAGTCGGCGCGCTGTTCTTCGAGGAATGTACGGACCTGCTGGCACGAGCCGATTCGCTCACCGACCGCATGCGCTTGGTGGAGGGCACTCCGCTGGGACTGCTGCGGGTGCAGGTGCTGCCAGGTTTTGCGCTCGGCCATCTGGGACGCGCACTCAAGGACTTCAGCCTCAGCTATCCGCATATTAGTCTGGACATTACAGTCAGCGACCGTGCAGTCAATCCGATTGACGAGGGCTACGACGTGTCGTTGCAGATCTTCCGGCCCGGTGCGGAAGTGCTGATCGAGCGGCGGCTGTTCCATGTCAATCGCGTATTCTGTGCGTCGCCACGCTACCTCAAGCGCTTTGGCACACCCACGCGCCCAACCGACCTGCTCAAGCATGGCATAGGCGTGTACTCGGCTTATCCGACCCGCAACCGCTGGACGTTTCAACGCGGGGAGGAGGAAGTGACGATTGAGTTGCCGGCCAGACTGCGCAGCAATTCCGTACACCTGCTGCGCGATTTCGCCGTCAGCGGTGGCGGGATCTCCTGCCTGCCGACCCTGGTGTGCAGCGAGGATTTGCTGAGTGGCGCCCTGCAACCGCTGCTGACCGACTATGAGCTACCGGCACTCGAGCTGCTGGCCATCTATCCCGCCACACATCGTCGCACCGTCAAAGTCAAGCTGTTCGTCGACTTCATCCGCAAGCGCTTCTACGGCAAGCCGGAGTGGGATGAGGCACTCAGCAAGATTCCGAGTCTCGCTGCCCTGCTTCGCTGAGAGAGTACCAGCCGTGCTATGCCGCGGGCACGGTCCTGAAGCGTCGCCGTTCTGCTGCGGCGGCGGCGGATAGGCATAAGGCAGGCTTGTCATTAGCCATCGCTAGGCGATTATGTGTCGATTTCGTCATTGACCACTCGGCGCTCGCTACGCATCGGGCCGATTAGTGCACGCAGCTCCTCATGCAGCGGATGGATCTCATAACCGCGCAGCGCCTCCCAGCTTGCGAACTCTGCGTACAGCAGCAGGTCGGCCGCATCCGGCTGGGCCACCTCGTTGATTCCCAGCTCCAACCGCAGCAGACCCGGCACATGCGCGCGTAGCGCCTCGAGGTTGCGCTGGATAGGATCAATGCTATCGATCTGGCCGTCGCGCTTGGCTTCCTGCTTCAACCGCCAGACAACGACATGGCGAATCACTGCCTACTCCTGATATCGAACAGATCGAACAACTGCATCACCAGCGCCTCACCTAGATCGTCGGCGCTGGGCAAAGTCACGGCGCGTCTGTAGTACCGCGCGACATCGTGGCCGATCCCGACAGCCGCGAGCTCCACCGTGGAGCGGGTTTCAATCCACTCGATGACGCTCTGCAGATGTCGTTCCAGATACAGCGCGTCGTTCGCTTCGACGGTCGCTTCGTCGAGCGGCGCGCCATCGGAAATCACCAGCAGCAGGCGTCGCCGCTCCGGGCGCCGCAGCAGACGCTCGTGCGCCCACAACAACGCCTCACCATCAACGTTTTCCTTCAGCAGGTCTGGCTCGAGCATCAGTCCGAGCCGCTCACGCGCGCGCCGCCACGGTTCATCCGCATCCTTGTAGACGATGTGACGCAGCTCGGTGATGCGTCCCGGCTGCGCCGGGCGACCGCCAGCCACCCACTGCGCGCGCGCCCGACCGCCTCGCCAGCCGCCGGTGGTGAAGCCCAGTATCTCGGATTTGACCCCGCAGCGCTCGAGCACTCGGCCGAGCAGCTCGGCACAAATGGCAGCGGTGGCGATCGGTGAGCCGCGCATCGAGCCGGAGTTATCGACAAGTAACGATATCACCGTATCGGGAAAGGCTGCTTCTCTCTCCTGCTTATAGGCCAGTGGCTCAAGCGGGTGGGTGACCAGACGGGTCAGCCGAGCCGCGTCCAACAGCCCGTCGTCGCGATCAAATTGCCACGAGCGCATTTGCAATGCCATGAGTCGGCGTTGCAGCCGGTGGGCCCAGCGCGCGATGCCCGCCAGTTGCCCACCCGCCCGCTGGTCCAGTTCTCTGCGCAGTAGTGCCAGGCGCGCGGCGATGCACAGCTGGTCAGCCCGTACCACTTGATCGAAGCCCGTTGTAAAGACCCGGTATGCCGGCCACTCGTGCGCTGTCGCCGCTGACGTACTCTGGCCGCCGCCGTCATCGGCACTGATGAGCATCTCCATGCCAGCCAGCGGATCACCGGAAGGCGTCGCGCCCAATGTTGCAGCATCGGCCAACCCTTGTGGCTGCTGTAGCTCGCTCGTGCTAGCCGGCGCCTTGCCCCCGTGTACCGGCTCGGCACCATCGGCCGTGGTCGGGCCAAGCAGCGTAGCAATGACCCGCAGAGACTGACGTGCGTAGGCCGCCTGATCGGTGACGAGGTCGGTCAGGGCTTCGATCTCGCGCACCTGCTGCGCACTGAGCCAGTCGCTCCAGCTGAACCGCAGCACCTGCAAGGCGGCCGGAGGCAACGGTGCCCCGAGCGGCACGCGCGCCAGCAGTGCGACCGTCTCGATCCAGGCCGCCGCATCGGCACCGCGTATGATGGCTTCCGGTCGCGCGCGTATCCACTTCTCCAGCATCAGCGCACACAGATTGGCGTGCACACCCGCGTGCCGGCTCGCGCCCAGCTGCTCGACCCGATTCTGCTCCAGCAGCGAGAACAGTCTCTGCGCCGGTGCAGCAGGCGGCTCGAATGCTTTGTGCCGGCGTCGATCGCTATAGCGCGTGCGCAGTGCCAGTGCATCAATGCGCCCGCGCCAGCGCGCCAGTGCCGCCGCTTGCAGGCGGCGCGGCGACTCCTCTAGCAGCATCTGCCAGCGCGTGCCGAACGCGCTGGCAGCGTCGGCGGCCTGGCGCCCAGGGGCGCTTGCGAGCGCGCGATACACCGCGGCCGCGACTCGAGCCTGACGGCGCGCGTCGAATTCGTGCACCCGCCGGTGCGATGCGTCGTGCCTCATTCGCCCTCGCCCTGCAGATCGACACCGAAGCAGCGCTGGTATAGTTCGGCAACGGAGTTCCGCTCGGCCTCGTCGCATCTGTTGAGAAAAGTCAGACGAAAAGCCTGCTCGACGCTACCGAAGATCGCGACGTTCTCGGCCCAGGTGATCACGGTACGCGGCGACATCACGGTCGAGAGCTCGCCCGCCATGAACGCGAGCCGCGTCAATCCCGCAAGCGCCACCATGCTATCGACCAGTGCACGACCGTCGGGCGTGTTGAGACCAGGGGCGCGCGCGCGCACAATCGCGCATTCGGTCTGTGCCGGCAGATAGTTGAGCGCGGCGACAATCTGCCAGCGATCCATCTGGCCTTGATTGATCGGCTGCGTGCCGTAATACATGCCGCTGGCGTCCCCCAGCCCGACGGTATTGGACGTCGCGAACAGCCGAAACGCTGGGTGCGGCTGCAACACCCTGCTCTGATCGAGCAGCGTCAGTTTGCCGTCCGTTTCGAGTACCCGCTGCAGCACGAACATCACGTCCGGACGGCCGGCATCGTATTCGTCCAGCACCAGTGCCACCGAGCGCTGCAGCGCCCATGGCAAGATGCCCTCGCGAAATTCGATCACTTGCTGTCCATCGCGCAAGCTGATGACGTCCTTGCCGATCAGGTCGATGCGGCTGACGTGGCCGTCTAGATTGATGCGCACGCATGGCCAGTTCAGGCGCGCTGCGACCTGCTCGATATGCGTGGACTTACCCGTGCCGTGATACCCCTGTATCAGCACCCGCCGGTTATGCGTGAAGCCGGCCGCAATGGCAAGGGTTGTTGCGGTATCAAATCGATAGGCTTCGTCGCGTATCGGCACGTGATCACCGCCGCAACTGTAGGCTGCACACATGAGGTCGCTGTCAATGCCGAAGGTCCCGCGCAACGATACCTGCGTATCCGGTAACGATTGCAATGGCTCGAGGCTCGCGCTCACAAGCAGGCCATAACGATCTCGTTGTCCACCAGCCGTACCCGTACCGGCGCGAGCCTCTCGCCCGGCGGCAGGCCATCGACGCATCGGCCGTCGACTAGGCCGCATACGGCTGAATGATGCGCGCACATGATGAGCCCCTCGCTGCGCAGCAGGAACTCGGCGGCGCACGCGTTCGAAGCTAGACCGGAGTGTGGACAACTACTCACGTAGGGGGGGATCTCCGTGCCATGACGATAAAGCAACAGTGCGAACGACGCATGCCCTCGCCGTAGCGCAACTCCTTGCAGACTCCCTGCGGTACAGCGTCGAGTCGGCGCAGCAGGCTGCCCGGCGCAGGCGCGTCACGATGCGCGCGGCAGTGCATCGCTACACGCTAGGTGGCTGCGCCTTCCGCGCCGGTTCCCATCGGCGGTGCCATGATCGACAGATCGCGCGCCACGAACCAATCTTTTAGACAGCGGACTGCCACGTTTCCGCAACCCGATGAGCTTGCCATCTAACCCCTCCATTTTAAATGATCTTGTAAGGCTCCAATCGAATCTACCCAAGTCTGCACTCTATTTAATACCGGCGTGCGCACGATCTCAGTATTCGTGATTCCCAAACAATACCGTCAATTACGTGGTACTAAGTATGCGACAGATGCACCGAGTACTGACGCCCAAATGCGTCAGTATGCTTAGACTCCTCAATCTTGATCGGAGCCCAACATCGATCGCCTTGGGTAGAGCATCCTCGCGGTCACGGCCGTATGCTCGCCATTAATAAAGATCGGCCAGCGCGCTGCAAGATGGGTCGAAGCAGAAGTATAAGAATCGATCGCGAACCGTGCCGAACGGAGCCGCGCCGAACGGAGCCGCGCCGAACGGAGCCGCGCCGAACGGAGCCGCGCTTCAGTCTCGAAGTCCTCACGCTATGACAGGATGAAATTGGCTTCGCGTCCGTCCCTTAAGTTACCGCAGCTGCTCGCTCGCCGCGTGCGCTCGCGCCGATAGCCTGTTGCAAGGGTATCGATAGCAGCCGAGCGGTATTGACCAATGCCATGTGCGTCAGCGCCTGCGGGAAGTTTCCGAGCATACGCCTTGCACGAGGATCGTACTCTTCCGCCAACAGGCCAACGTCATTGCACAGCGCTAGCAGGTGCTCAAACAACGCCTTGGCATCTTCACGCCGCCCTGTCAGCACGTAGCTGTCGGCAAGCCAGAAAGAACAGGGCAGAAATGCGCCCTCCCCGGCAGGGAGCGCGTCCACATCCGTATCGGTCGAGTAGCGTAGTACTAGACCATCAACCACCAGATGACGCTCGATAGCCTCGATTGTACCCAGAACGCGCGCGTCATCTGGGGAAAGGAAGCCGACCTGAGGAATCAACAACAGACTTGCATCCAAGTGCAGCGAGTCATACGCCTGTACAAAGGTATTGCTGCGTATATCAAAACCCTTCTCACAAACCTGCGCGTGTATCGCATCGCGTACCTGCCGCCACCGCTCGATTGGAGCCTCAATCCCGTCTTCCTGTGCGTCCTTAATGGCCCGGTCGAAAGCGACCCAGGCCATGACTTTTGAGTGGGTAAAATGGCGGCGCGGCCCACGTACCTCCCACAGCCCTTCGTCGGGGCGTTCCCAATGGGACTCGAGAAATTTGAGCAATATGACCAGGAAACCCCAAATGGCCGGGTCCGCCTTCAGTCCGGCAGCCCGCGCCAGATGCAAAGTATCCATGACCTCCCCATAGACATCGAGTTGGAACTGTCTGGATGCGGCATTGCCGACGTGAACCGGCGCCGCACCTTGATATCCGGGAAGCCAGGGAATCTCATACTCATCGAGGCGCCGCACGCCGGTCACCCCGTAGAGGATCTGCAGATCTTCGGGCGACCCCGCCACGGCGCGTAGCAGCCACTCGCGCCACGCAACGGCTTCATCGTTATAGCCAGCGAGCAATAATGCATTCAAGGCGAAGGTCGCATCGCGCAGCCAGCAGTATCGGTAATCCCAGTTACGCACCCCGCCTGGATGTTCAGGCAGCGAGGTCGTGGGAGCCGCTACCATACCGCCGGTGGGCTTGTATGTCAGGGCCTTCAGCGTGATCAGCGAGCGCAGAACGGCCTCGCGCCATTGTCCCCGATAGGTACATCGGTCGGACCAGTCACGCCATTCCGTCTCGGTCTCCGCGAGGCTCGCCTCGGTATCCACGCTCGGCTGTACGTCTTCGTGCGAAGGCCGGTAATTAAGCGCGAATGAATGTCGCTCGCCTGCGTCAACGCAAAACGTAGCAACGCTTTTCATGTTCTCTGGCGCGACCGCAACGGTCGCCCTCAGTTCGAGGGTATCGGGCCCAGCCGTAAGTAACAGCACATCCCCTGATCGGCGCACCCAGGGCACGATGGAACCGTAGTCGAAACGGACGATGAGTTCCATGCGAATCATGACGCGACCGCTCAGACCCTCGACGATTCGTACGATGTCCCAGCGCTCGTTCGATAGCGGCATGAAGTCAATTACCCGAACGCTACCCTCCGCCGAGTCAAATGTGGTTTCCAAAATGAGCGTGCCTGGTCGGTATCTGCGCGTCACACGAGTCGTTTCCGCGGCAGGCGCAACCAGCCAGCGCCCGTGCTCAGGCCCGCCAAGCAGGGCGGCAAAGCACGCGCCCGAATCAAAGCGTGGAAAACATAGCCAATCGATGGAGCCGTCGCCACCCACCAGCGCTGCGGTATGGCAATCGCCTATAATTGCGTATTGCTCAATAGGAAGAGGCATCAGTCAATTCTCAGGTGATTCGGCCGACGAGCGACCCATGGCAGGGTGCTACTCGGCACTCAGGCCAGGCATGATTTTATTTCTCACATGGAATAGGTGAATACAGCAGCACGCGCACCTCGTCACATGTTACTAGACCGATCTCTTCAAACCCGGCAAGCAGGGGCACGAACTTCGCGATCCTCTCCTCGCTGTCGACAATCTCGACAATGACAGGCAGATCTTCGGAAAAAACCACTTCCGTGGTATGCAGCCGGGTTGATCGACCGTAACCCAGCGTCCCTCTCACCACCGTTGCACCAGCCATTTGAAGTTGGCGCGCTTTGAGCACGATGGCTTCGTAGAGCGGCTCATCGCCGTGACGCTTGTCCTCGCCAATATAGATGCGCAAGCGAGCATTCTTTCCCTTGGGGCCCAAGACATCCTCCCTCGCGCCTGCCACTGGCCTGACTTCCGGCGATACTCGTAGCGGCGTCATTTTTGCGGATCATCGCTGACCAGAAGGCGGTGGAAAGTGGCCATCACGGCTGGTTCAGGGCGATGGATGTCCGGTATTCGCTGGTATGGCTCCCAGCCTCCACCCAGTGCCTTGTACAGATAGATGAAAGCATCGGCAGCGCTTTGCTGGGAAGCCGTGTACTGATCCTCGAGATCGTATTGCTGGCGCTCTGCATCCACGACATTGAGAAAATCGGTCAAGCCGCGATCGTAGCGTTGCTGCGCAAGCTCGACAGCCCGCGCGCTCGCGGTTATGGCCTCGCCGAGACTCGTCAGACGCTGTTCCTGGGCTTCAAAGCCAGCAATCGCCGTATCCGCATCCTGCACAGCGTCGATAACCGTCTTCCGGTACGCGATCAATCGCTCGTGCGCCTGCAGATCGGCAATGCTGACCAGCGCGTCAAGGGCCCCAAAATCCAGTACCGGCCAATAGACCGACGGACCGAAGGCCCAGATGTGACTGCCCAGCGAACCGATGCTTGCGGACTGAGTGCCCAAACCGCCGCTGAGTGCGACATGCGGAAACAGATTGGCGGTCGCAACGCCAATCCGTGCCGTAGCAGCGGCCAGTTGTCGCTCCGCCTCGCGCACGTCTGGTCGGCGCTGCAGCAAATCTAGCGGCAGACCTGGCTCGACGGCCTCAGGTAGATTCGGCAAGGTTCCGGGATGATTCAGTTCTTCGGCAAGATCCTCGGGGAACTGACCGAGTAGTACCGCGATATCGAATTGTGCGGCTTGAATATCGCTTTTCAGAGGCGGAAGTTCGGATTGCAGTGTTGCAAGCTCCCGATTGGCCAACTGCAGGTCCAATTCGTTGGTCAGCCCCTGATCGAATCGGGCTTTTTCGAAATCGCTGGATTGCTTAGCAGTCGTTATGTTGTTACCGATGATCGCGAGCCGGCTCTGCAAACCACGCAAATCGACATAGTTGCGAGCCACATCAGCGATGACGCTGATGAGCACCGCATTTCGCGTTGCGGCTGCCGCTTCAATATCATACTTGCCGGCCTCTATCGCCCGGCGGTAGCCGCCGAACAGGTCAAGCTCCCAGGTGGCAGCGAAGCCGGCGACTTGTTCTATCTGATTGAGTGAGCCTTTGTTGTCCGCTGCACGAAGGGCTGATGCGGCACCCGCTCGCGTCATGTCACTGCCGGTGCCGCGTCCCGCAGCCCCGCTGGCGGCAATTACCGGAAGCACGTTGCCTACCAGGACCGCCTCCCCCGTGCGAAGCTCCTGCAGGCGAGTCAGCGCAACCTCGATATCAGGGTTGGCCCGAATAGCCCGATCAATGAGCGAATCCAGTTCCGGATCATTGAGCGCGTGCCACCACTGGGTCAAGTCGACGCCATCCTGCGTTGTCGGTGCCCGGAGCCCCGCTGAGGCCGGTGCGGCTACAAATTCGGACGGGGTGACGGTCTTGGGCACATGATAATTGGGACCGACTGCACAACCAGCGAGCCAGGTGCCCAATACTGCGCAACTCAGCGACCTTGCCGTCTTCATCTCAGCGGTCTCGCATCGCCACGCTCGAACCCGGTGGTTCGTCGCTGCTGACGCGTACCTTTTCCCCCGCGACGATCTGGTTGCTGATGTTGAGTACGAGTCGATCACCGTCAGATACGCCCGAGCTCAGTTCAACCTTATCGCCATCGTCACGGCCTATCGTTACGGACTGAAACCGCACGGTACCGTCGCCGTTGACTACAGCAACTTTCGGTCCTCCGGCGCTGAACACCAGCGCCGCGGCAGGCACCTGGCTCATGCCGCTGTTCTGCAGTTGGAATCCAACCTGAACGTAGAACCCCGGTACCAGGCGCCGACCGGGATTGGGGATGTCCAATTCCGCGCGAAATGTGCGCGCCTTCGGATCGATGGCATCGGAGGTTCGGGTGATGCGCCCGGCGATGCTCTGGCCGGATAGGTCGTTGGTAAATATCTTTGCGGGCACGCCGACCTTCATCAGGTCAGGGGCTGCACTTTGAGGCACATCGACAAATACTCGAATTGGGTCATCCTGAACCATGCGGTAGAGAGAAGTGGTACTGTTTGAACTCCCGGCCGTAACAAGATTGCCGATGTCGATGCGCCTCTCGACGATGGTGCCGGCATAAGGCGCCGTGACGTGCTTGAATTGTTCAAACGCGGTCAGGCGATCGACATCCGCCTGATCGGAATTGACTTGTGCGCGCGCAGCATCGAGTTGCGCCAGAGCGGAAGAATCTCCCGCCTTCTTGTCGTCGCGCTCCTGTTCGGAGACGACGCCCTTGGGGGAGTCACGCCAACGGGCATAGGTGCTGGCCGCAAATGTCGCATCGGCCTGCCTTACCTTGACCTGCGCCTGCGACACCTGCAATTTGGCCTTGGCAGCGAGCAGCTCCGCATCCAGTTCTGGCGTGTCGATCAACGCCAGAAGCTGCCCGCTCTTGACCTGATCCCCGATATCGACGTACCACTTGGCCACATAGCCGCTTACCCGTGCGTAGATGGTACTCTCGTACCATGCCGCGGTCTCACCGGGTAGCGTCAGACCTCCCGTCCCCGATGATGCGCCATGCACGATCACGACATCCACCGCCGGCTTCGAGTTTGCCGCATCTCGGGACGCGTGTGCGAGAGCGTGCTCGGTGTGTGCTTTCGTGAAATGTACGATCAGAAAGGCTAGCAGCAGCACGACTGCCACGGCGATTGCAGCGCGCCGCAACGTGTGTGCCATGTCGTTAGATGGCAAGGGGATCTCCCCCGGAAGAAACGGAGTGCAGTGCCGAAACCCGACGCCGCAACAGCGGATAAACGGTAGGCACAAACACCAGGGTCGCAAACGTGGCAAATAGCAGCCCACCGATGACAGCTCGTGCAAGCGGCGCATTCTGCTCACCACCTTCGCCGATGCCCAGCGCCATCGGAATCATGCCCAGAATCATCGCCCCGGCCGTCATCAACACGGGACGTATGCGCGTGTATCCTGCGGTGGCAGCCGCCAGCGCCGCGTTGTCGCCGGCTGCCATGCGCTGATTGGCGAAGGTCACAACCAAGATGCTGTTGGCAGTGGTCAGGCCTATACACATTAATGTGCCCATCAGCGCGGGCACGCTCATATGCGTACCCGTCAGATACAACATCCACATGACGCCTCCTAAGGCAAACGGCACGGCCAGCAGCACGATCAGTGGGTCGAGCCAGCTCTGAAAGTTTATGACCAGGAACAGATAAACCAGCACTACGGCCAATGCCATGCCGGAGAACAGGCCGTTATAGCTCTCGCGCATGGTGTCGACCTGACCGCTGAGCACCACGGAGATTGCCGAAGACGCAGCCGGTCGATCCGCGGCGATGACTTGATCGATTTCGGTCGCAGCGGAGTTCAGATCCCGGCCTTGCACGTCGGCGTCAACATCGAACACCGGTCGGATATTGAGCTGGGACAGCACCAACGGCGCAATCCCTCGCCGGAAACTGGCGACGTTCATCAGCATCTGCCCCGCCCCGCCGTTAACGCCTGCTGTCAACGGCATTGTCCATAAGTCATGCGTAGAGTCGATGTGGTAGGTTGGCAGCTGCACGACCAGTGGATAACTGACTTGATTCTTCGGATCGATCCAGAAATTTGGGGCGCTCTGGGCGCTGCTATTGGTCGTAATCAGAACGTCATTGGCGGTGGAGCGTTGCTGCAGGCCCAATTGCGTTGCCAGAGAGCGGTCGACGTCCACATTGAGCGTCGGTGCATTGGGGACTTGAAAGACATGAGAGTCGACAATCCCTGGCACATGAGTGAGGTCATGCGCCAATTTGCTCGCAAGCGCATAGGTCGCGTCGCTGTCTGGACCGGACACGCGAATATCGATCGGAGCGGGCTGCCCAAAATTCAATACCTGATCGACAATATCGGCGGGCTGGAAGAAGAACTGCAATTCGGGAAAGCGCTCTGGCAACTCGCGTCGCAAGCGCGCCACTAGAGCTGCCGTAGGCGCATGTTTCGGCTTAAGCGAGACCAGAATCTCGCCGTCCATTGGACCGACGGTGGCGGAATCGCTCAGCGCGATGTTCATGCCGCTATAGGGCAGACCGATATTGTCGAGAATCGTATCGATCTGGTCGTTACCGGCACTTCGCCGGATGACGGCTTCAACTTGCGCGAAATCGCTTTGCGTTTGTTCAATTCGGGTACCCGCAGGCGCGCGCACATGCAGCCGCATCTGGCCGGCATCGACTTGCGGGAAGAAGTCCCGGCCTAGCGCGGGGAACAGCAGCAGGGAGCAGACGATCAGTACGGCAAAGAACAGCACTGTCTGCAACGGCTCGGACAACGTCCACGCGAGCGTGTCGCGGTAGCGGTTGCGGAACCGCTCAAAGCCGTGGTTGAAACCGACATGGATCGCCATGAACGGATTGCGGCGCTGCCGCTGCGCAACGCTGGGTGATTGCGCATCATGTGCCTCCGAGGTGTGTGAGCGCATGAGGTACTCGAACAGCACCGGTACCATGGTGAATGAGAGCGCGAGGCTCGCGAGTAGCGACAGACACACCGACAGCGAAAGCGGCGAAAACAGGTATTTGGCAGTGCCTTGCAGTAGGAACACCGGTACGAAAACGATGCAGATGCATAAGGTCGCCAAAACGGTCGGGACTGCGACCTCGCTGGCACCGCTCACAATGGCCTCGGCCAACGGCTCTCCAATGCCCACGTGGCGCTCGATGTTCTCAATCACCACTGTGCCGTTGTCGACCAGAATACCCACCGCCAGTGCAAAGCCGCCGAGCGTCATGGTGTTGAGTGTCTGTCCGCCGACGTACAGCGCCAATACGGCGGTGATGATCGAGAGCGGAATGGCTGCGAGGATGATCAGGGTCAGGCGCCAATTGCCGAGAAACAGCAGGATCATCAGCGCCGTGAGGCCAGCGGCCATCATGCCGCCCATCTTCACGCTCGAGAGCGCGGCGTTTACGAAGATGGATTGATCGAACAGCGGCTTGATGCTCACGCCGCTGGGCATGACCTTACGGATGTCGACCAGCGCGGCGCGGACACCGTCGATCACGGCCAGGGTCGAGACGCCGCCGGTCTTGCGAATGGTGATGAGGGCGCCCGGCGTGCCGTCCACGGTGACGGAGTTGGTCTGCACCTGGAAGCCGTCGTGCACGTGCGCAATGTCGCGCATGAAGACAGTCTTGCCGGCGACCTGCGCGACCGGAAAGGCATTAATGGAATCGATTACGTCGGGACTGTTGTTCATCGACAGCTCGTAGTCCTTGCTGCCGATTTTCACATCCCCAGCCGGCAGGATGACATTCTGACTCTGCAGCGCCGCGCTCACATCCGAGGGCGACAGGCCGCGGGCCGCGAGAGCCTGCGGATCCAGATCCGCCATGATGACGCGCGGCTTACCGCCGTAGGGCTGCGGCACTTCCGCGCCATGCACGACCGCCAGGTCCGGTCGAATGATGTTCTGACCCAGATCATTGAGTTTGGTATCGGGCAGCGTCTTGCTCGAGAGACTGAGCTGGATGATCGGTACGTCGGTCGCCCCATACCGCAGCACCATCGGCGGGGTGATGTTCGGCGGCATGTACTTGAGAACCACGAGCGCGCTGCTGGCGATTTGCGACACCGCACGGCTGACGTCGGCGCCTTCATGCAGGTAGACCTTCTCGACCCCGACGCCTTCATAGCTGGTGGCTTCGATGCGCGAGATGTCGTCCACCAAGGAAGCCATCTGGCGCTCATGCAGCGACAGAATGCGATTCTGCATGTCCGTGGCACTCATGCCGTTATAGGTCCAGACCACGCTGACAACCGGGATATTGATTTCTGGGAAGATGTCGATCGACATGCGTAGCCCGGCACCGATGCCGAGTAAGCAGACGAGGATCAGCATCGCCGCCACGGTATAAGGATGATTGAGCACGAAACGAACAAGCGACATGCAATCAGATCCTCATGGCATAGAAGTGGGCTGCGAAGAACGTCCGGCTTCGACGTCGCTAGCGGAGCTTGCGGCACCCGGACTGACTGCCGCTGGTGGCCGAGCGACGGAGAAAATGTGCGGCTTGTAGCGCACTGCAGCGTTGCTTCGATTGGTCCGCGCACTAACACGTGCACTGGTGGCTGTTCCTGGCCGCGGGAACACAAGCCGGAAGCAGCTACCGTGACCTACCTCACTCGCCACCTCGATCTGCGCGCCGTGGGCCGAGCAGATGGATTTGGCAATGGAAAGCCCAAGACCGGCGCCGCCATCTTCACGCGAACGCGCCTCATCAACGCGGAAGAAGCGCTCAAAGATGTGCGGTAGCGCAGCGGTAGGAATGCCGATACCCGTATCGTGCACCTCGAGGATACTGTAAAGGTCGTCGCGGGCTGTACGCACTGCCACGCTACCCCCGCGGGAGGTAAAACGGATTGCATTATCGAGTAGGTTGACGATCACTTGCTTGAGCCGACCGCGATCGCCGCGGATCACCGTCGGTTCCAGCGTGGAGCACTCGAGCTCAACGCCACGATCCTCCGCGATCAACCGCATCTGCTCTGAGGTGCTTTCGCCAAGTGCCGCCAGATCCACCTCATACCACTCAAGCTGCGCCTCGCCAGCATCAAAACGCGACAGTGCGAGCAATCCAGACACCAAGTGTTCCAGGCGCGCAACCTCCTCAAGCACGCTCCCAATGCGCTCTCGCATCGCTCCCTGTACAGAGACGCCAGCGACGATTTCCTGAAGTTCACCCTTGACCACGGTGAGCGGGGTGCGGAGCTCATGCGATGCGTCGGCCAGAAATCGGCGCGAATTCTGCACAGAATCGCGCAAACGTTTCAGCATATGGTTGAGCGATAGCGAAAGGCGTTCCAGCGCGTCACCGATCGGTACCACCGGCAGCCGTGCCTCGAGGTTCTTAATGCTCATTTGCTCTGCCGTCTGGGACATCCGATCGACTGGGCGCAGTGCCCAATTGACGAGCAGGTAACCGCCGCCGGCAGCGCAGACGACGAGCGCGGGAAGCAACAATCCGAGCAATGTCAGCAGCCGATCCTGCAGGGCATCGATTAATGCAAGCGAGCTTCCAAGCTCTATCAAATAGCGACCGGATGGCGTATCGATCCGGGTGGCACTCACCATCAGACGCTGATCCGGCACCGTCACCGTATGCCGGCCCACCCCACTGTTGAGCCATTCGGCGGCGATCGGGGGCACCGCCTTTGGGTCGAAGCTCCGATCAGCTGGCGGCCCTGAGCGATAGTTCAACGTCGCAGGTTCTCGCGTCACTCGTACAAACCGATTGTTGAATTCCGGCGACACCCGCGTATTGATAGCGTCGGAGATCTCCGCATCCGAGATGTCGGGTCTGCTCTGGTCTAGAATCTGCTCGACTTGCGCCGAGCGGCGCCGCAACGAGTCACGCAGGCTGGAGCGCAGATACTGTTGAAGGCCATAGAACATCCCTATTCCGACAAGCGCGAACGTCGCACTTAGTAACAACGAGTACCAGAGCGAGAGCCGAAAGGCGAGAGACCGGTAGTTCATTCCTATTCAGCCTCTGCAGGCTGCTGCGCCTCGCGCACGCAATAACCCACACCGCGCACAGTATGGATCAGCTTAACTGGAAACGGATCATCCACTTTGCGTCTTAGGTGACGCACGTACACGTCGACAATGTTGGTGACCCCCTCGAAGCTCTGGTCCCAGACATGTTCCAGGATCATAGTTCGCGTGAAGACGCGGCTAGGGGAGGACAGCAGATATTCGAGAAGCGCGTACTCCTTACCGGTCAGTTCAATGTTCTGGCCGCCACGACAGACCTGGCGAGTCAATCGGTTAACCTCGAGATTCGACACCAGTATCACATCGGTTCGTTCGACTGGAGTCCGCCGCAGCAAGGATTTAACACGAACGACTAACTCAGCGAAATCGAATGGCTTGGTCAGATAATCATCGGCCCCAGCCTCGAAGTGCTTCACTTTGTCGTCAGTCGCATCGCGGGCGGTGAGTATGAGAACCGGCAGTGTTGGATTTGACCGCCGGACCATTCGCAGCAGTTCAGTGCCGCTGATCAGCGGTAACATAAGATCGAGAATCAGCAGATCGTATTGATAGGAGTCGACATGATCGCGGCCCGCGCGACCGTCCGCGGCGAGGTCAACCGCAAAACCTTCGGCTCGAAGACCGCGAGCGACGAAGTCCGCGAGCTTTCGGTCGTCTTCTACAATGAGAAGTCGCATGCAACAGGATTTAATCGAACGAAGATTAGAATTGCGTTAGCTGCGCGTTAGAAAATCTTAATGTTGGGGCCAACTCATCGGACCTGAATCGCGATCGCCGAGTGCATAGCACGCCGATGCAAAAGAAATCAGTGACTTAATACGAGCTTGAAACGGCATCCGATCGGTGCCTCAACAGGCACGAATCCGGCCGCTCGTACATATGCGGCCAATCGCTCGGGCGATTTTTCAAGCGGCCCCGGGGGGACGTTACCGGCGCCGACTGCGACGCCCAAGACCGCCGTCGAACACCACTCGCAGCTGATGGTCGATCATTTCGCGCGCCCTAAATACCCGAGAACGGACCGTGCCAATGGGCGTTACCATCGCCGCGGCGATCTGCTCATAAGTCAGACGGTCGATTTCAAGGCTCATGATAGCCATTCGATGCGTCGCCGGCAGCGCCTCGAGCGCCGCATTCACCGCGAGCCGAATATCGTTGGTGAGCGCTAAATCCTCTGGTGTCTCCAGTTCCCGCAAGCACGCTGCACGCTCGGGAGCAGAATCGTCATCTGACATGACACAACGGGACTCCCGCTCGCGAGCACGCACCTTCAGTGCGCTGTTTGCAGCGTTGAACGCAATTCGATGAAGCCACGTGTAAAAAGTGCAGTCCCCCCGAAATCCTCGCAGTCCCCGATAAGCCTTGATGAATGCCTCCTGGGAGACATCCTCCGCATCAGCGGGATTGCGCGTATATCGCAAGGCTAGCTTCAATATTCTGCGTTGGTACCTAAAAACCAGTAGGTCAAACGCTCCGCGCTCCCTAAGCTGCGCCCGGTATACAAGATCGACGTCGCTGGCGTCAGGCCGGACGACGACACTCGAACGCGCCGGATTCGATCGATGGAGTGGTTGCGGATGCAGACCCGAGTGCAGATTTCTCATGTCGACAGCAGTTTATGGGACGCACATTAAGGGCGGCTGAATGCCGGATTAAAGTCCACCGCTGTCTGCGCTGTCGATCGACGCATCTTATCCAAGGCTCTCCGCGAGTTGGCAACACGACATTAACTGGAGATGAATGAATCATTAAAACTATTGCGAGCGGACCAAATGCGCGCTCGAATTCAGGCCCCGATGCTGGGGATTCGCTGCAGAGATAAATGCCGCATATTATTCGAGACAGAAATGTGCTTCATGGCGAACCGTTGCTCAGCGGCGTGGCGTCCGGTCCAAATAATCCCACGCAGAAATTCTGATCACGAGGCTTGACACCCATGACCGCACAACTGACGCCGCCCGGCCGGGACGTAACTTACCCGTTTCTGAGCGACCTTGCGGCAATCCGTCAGCGTACACGCCAGCACATCCGGCATTGCGAGCAGACCCCGGAAACCAATGCCACAACTGAGGCGACGTTGCGCCTTCTCAACTACGCACTGGCAATCGAACTGGGTCACGTGTGCCGCAACTGCAGCCAACTGTACATCGCTGACCGCACTGTGGACGCGGCATTTGACGCCGAGTGTCCTAGATATTCTCAAATAGCACGTCGTCACGTTAACCACATCGCGGCGCGCATTATTCAGCTTGGTGGCAAACCGAACTTCACTTCCAACGAGATGCTCCATCTTCGCGAGTCCGCATGCACAGAGTGCGACTCACTGGCGGATAGGATCGAAGAGGATCTGATCGCCGAGCACATCGTCGTCGAGAGCTATCGCGACATTATCCAATGCCCTGGCGGCCTGGAGCCCATCACCAGGAAGTTGGTCGAATCAATCCTGGCCATAGCGCAACGACGCTTGGCCGAACTGATACGCACGCGCGAACAAATGCTCCGTGAGAGTAGCGCCGTAGGCGGCGCAAAGTCTGAGTAAGTGCTGCACCACGCGGGTTTACGTCCCTGAGGAGTATTGTCATGAACACCGGTTTCGGCGCCACTCACCGACGGGCCGCGAGCGGCCACTTGCTGTTGACATTTTGCACCGCGGATCACCTGGCGACGCGCTGTCCCTTCGCAACATATAGGCTCACATTAAAGCGGCATGAATGGCGCATGAAAAGTCGGTCACGAAATGTTGGCACTGCGCGCCATCGGTCGTCGCTGCCGAAAATTTGGCCGCGCTTTAACCTTATTTTCAGCGTGCCTTAATCTCGTTGGGGTAGCTTTGAATTGAGTGAGCTACTGGTTTCCAGCAGCGGGGTGGACGTCATGAACGCACTATCGGTTAATCGGGCCTTGCAAGCCCTAGCCATTACGTTAATGGCAGCCCTGGCCGTAGCCGCGCCAGCAATTGCCCACGCCGGCGGACACACCGGAGGGAGCCGCGGGGGCGGATTCGGGTTTCACGGTGGCGGCCGCGGTGGCTTCGGCGGTATTCATGGCGGCTATGGATATCGCGGCGGGTATGGAGGCCGATACGGCCGTTGGTACGGAGGTTACGGCTATGGCGGTTGGGGTTGGCCTGGATACGGTCTGTATCTATCGACGCTGCCGTATGGGTACTCGACGTATTGGTGGGATGCTATGCCCTACTATTACGCCGATTCCAATTACTATGTCTGGGATGGGTCCGTCGGCGAATACGAAGCTGTGAGCCCTCCCACTGAGGTAGTGAATCAAGCGAGCATGCAACAGACCGGTACGGAGCTATTCGCCTATCCCAAAAATGGACAGAGCGCGGAGCAGCAAGCGCAAGACAAGCAGCAATGCCGAACCTGGGCTGACGCCCAGACCGGGTACGGTACGGCGCAAACACCGACATCTGCGGCGGCAAAAATCAATGGGGCCGCGTCGCTAATGCATCGACAGGAGTACATGCGCGCCCAGGCGGCATGTCTGCAGGGACGCGGTTATAGTGTGAACTGACGATCGGCGGCGACGCGGCCCCGCGTCGTGCGCCCGGCCATAGGTTCAACGCCGACGGGCTTCGCTGACTCGATCGTTGTCGGGGAATCGGTATGCCGCTTTGGTGTTGGCCAAATCGCCCTTGGACTCCGCGCCGGCAGCGCACTGCCCTTGAAGCGCTCGAACATCTTTGCACGCCATGCAGCAGTGCGTGTAGATCGCACACGGAACATCCGTATGCCGCGGCGCGACGGACTCCTCAAAAGGGGTGAAGGAGTTGGATCCGCAGCAAGAAGGCCCGGGCTCTATACCGGCGACGCTCACGCGGCCCGGGGCCGCGGGCTTCTGGTTGGCAGTATTGCTGACCGGTGCGGGCGCCGGGATTGCCGCGGCGGTTCTAACGCGGCTGCTACAACTCGTTCAGCACCTGGTATGGCCTGGGCCCGATTTACTGGACGCCGCGGCGCACGCCGGAGGTTGGCGGCATGTCTGGGTTTTATTGGGGGCTGGGTTCCTGACGGGTGCGGGTCAGATTGTCCTTCACCGGTTGTCGAGCGCTAACGGCATTGATATCAGCGAGGCCATATCGCTGTTCGCAGGGCGGTTGCCGGCCTTGCGTACGCTCGGCAGTGCTCTCCTGTCGGTACTGCTCGTTGGCATGGGAGCCTCACTGGGTCGCGAGGGTGCACCGAAGCAGGCCGGGGCCGTGATCGCAAATTCCCTCTCAGACAGGGTAGGACTCTCCGACGAGCAACGGAAGCTACTCGTGGCTTGCGGTGCCGGGGCAGGTATGGCGGCGGCTTATGGCGTGCCCCTGGGGGGCGCGCTATTCGCACTCGAGGTGCTGCGAGGCGTGCTGGCACTGCGACTGGTATTGCCCGCATTGCTTGCCTCAGCGATTGCCACGGGTATCTCATGGGTCGCGTTACCCGACGCTCCCACCTATCTGATTCCTGCCTATCCAACCTCCCTGTCCATGATTCTCTGGGCGCTTCTGGCTGGCCCGGTCGCGGGTCTTGTCTCGGTAGGTTACGTGCGAGCGATTGCCTGGGCGGATCGCAACAAACCGACGGGCTGGCATAGGGTGGTCGCACCAATGCTGGCACTCGGACTGCTCGGCATCATTTCGATTACATTCCCACAGATACTTGGTAACGGCAAAGATATCACCCAGTTGGCGTTTACAAACCAGGTGGCGCCCATTCTCCTGTTGATCCTTCTTTTCCTGAGGCCCGCCGCCACCGTGATGTGCCTCGGCAGCGGCGTACCGGGTGGACTATTCACACCGTCGCTGGCGTTGGGGGCGTTGCTCGGAGGAGTTCTGGGTCATGCGTGGGGTTGGCTTTGGCCGAGCGTACCTCAGGGCCTGTGCGCCGTGATCGGATCGGCAGCGGTATTGGCCGCCACCACCCATGGACCCATTTCGGCAGTGGTGCTGGTGGTGGAGCTGACGGGCCGAGATCGATCATTCATTCTGCCGCTGCTGTTGGCGGTAGGCACGGCCACGGTGGTCGCTCGCACCATCGACCGCCGCTCGATCTACGATGCGCGCTTCACGGACAAAGAGGTAAAGGACCTACAGCAGGCGCGGGCACCATCCGCCTCATAGGTAGTTCAAGCGATTAGTACAGACATGTATCCGGAACGATAGCAGCATCGCTTCGTTGCGCCATTTCAGATAACACTTATGGAAAACCTACAAAGTCAGCCAGCAAGTGGTTGATATGGCCCGCTCCCGTCAACTGGCGCGAGGGTAGTTCTCGCGAACTGATTCAATGGGTGATGCGGGTACCTGGGGCTTTTACCTGGGCTGAGGCGGATGGACGTCGTGCTGTTCAAGCGAGCGCCAGCGACTAGAATGGGTATCGCAAATCCTTTAGGTGTTAACGAGCGATGATCGACGCCAATTTCGAAAACGGTGTCTCTAACTTGCGCGAAGAGGTGCGGGTGGCGCTGAAACGGCTGCCGGCTCATTTCATTGACGGTCAGTGGATTGTATCGACCACGACCATTCCTGTAATTGACCCTGCCACTGGCACTGTAGTGGCCGCCATCGCGCGTGGCGGTGCTGCGGAAATCGATGCCGCGGTCATCGCGGCGGCGAGGGCACTTAAATCACGGGAGTGGAAGTCACTCGGACCGGCGGGGCGCGAACGGCTGTTGTTGCGTCTGGCCGATCTCATCGAAGCTAACGCCGAAGACATCGCGCAAATCGAAACCATCGATAACGGCATGCCGCTGTGGCTTTCCAGTGCTGTCGTGGTGCCAGGGGCTTTGAGTGTGTACCGGTATTTCGCCGGATGGCCCAGCAAGCTCACCGGCGAAACGATGGAAGTCAGCGCGCCGCCCAATTTCGGTGAGCTGTTTGGATTCACGCGTCGCGAACCCGTCGGCGTAGTGGGTGCCATCATTCCCTGGAATGTGCCCTTCATGATGGCTGCTTGGAAGCTGGCGCCGGCACTCGCCGCTGGCTGCACCGTGGTACTGAAGCCAGCAGAAGATACCTCACTCTCGGCGCTGCTGTTGGCAAGGCTAGCTGCGGAAGCTGGCTTCCCCAATGGCGTGATAAACGTGGTCACTGGCTATGGTCGCGAAGCCGGCGAAGCCCTGGTCAGGCACCCGGGTGTTGCCAAGATCTCCTTCACCGGCTCCACGGCCACCGGACGACGCATAGGTGCGATCGCCGGCGAGCAGCTCAAGAAAGTCACACTCGAGCTCGGTGGAAAATCACCGAGCATCATCTTCGATGATGCCGACCTTGACGCAGCGGTATCTGGCGCGGCCACATCGATCTTCATGAATTCTGGACAGATCTGCGTTGCGGGGTCGAGACTGTATGTCCAAGATCGCGTCTATGATGCCGTCATGGATCAACTGCGTAGGCATATTGCCACCCTGAAGGTCGGCGCCGGACTTGCGCCCGATACGTTCATGGGGCCGCTGGTCAACGCCGCGCAACGCGATCGCGTGCTCGGATATATCACCGCCGCCCGCGATGCGACTGATGTCTTCCAGGGTCGCGCGCCGCAGAACGGGCCCGGATTCTTCGTCCCGCCTACCATTGTCGCCGGCGCGGAGCATGGCGCTGCCATCACGCAAGAAGAAATTTTTGGACCCGTGATGAGCGTCTATCGCTTCCGGGATATCGACGAGGTCCTGGCCGCCGCCAACGGCACGGTGTACGGACTGGCAGCATACGTCTGGTCACGCGACATCAATCGCGCGCTCACCATGGCCGCCGCACTCGAGTGTGGCAAGGTGATGATCAACACCCCAGGGTTTCCTTATCCTCCCTTGCCGGAGGGCGGCTATAAGTCCTCCGGCTATGGCAAGGATTTGGGCCGTGAGGCGATCGAACAATGCCTACAGACGAAGGCCGTACTGGTCCGAACCGGTTGACGCGTCAGTCAACTAGATGACCTTAACGCTGAAGCCGCCCGTGCCACCGGGTTGGTTTCCCGGAGGAAGAGGCAGAGCACGAACCCCATTGCCAGACAAGCAATGGGCAGCCAGAGGATGCGTTCGATACCAAACCGCTCCGCAACCTGGCCTGCCGCGATGGGACCGAGGCCCCCACCGAGCAATTCTCCGACGGCGATAATGACGCCGGACGCGGTGGCCATCAGCGTCGCCGGTACCGTCTCGGTGCACAGCGGACCGACCGTGAGCGTGATCAGCGCGTTGTTGAAGAAGTGCACGGCGAACAAGGTCCAGAACAGCGCTCCGACGGATTCGCCACCGAGCGAATTCAGCCACGCCAGTGAAACACCCGCACCCAAGGCGCCAAATAGCATGACCGGGCGGCGACCGATGCGATCCGACAGCCACGGCAGCACCAGCGTGCCGACGGCACAGCCAAAGCCGATGGCAGACATGACGGTGCCCATCTGACCGCTGCCGAGCTTCAGATAGTCGAGCAGATAGCTGGGCAACAGCGCGCTCGATACGACGATGCAGCTCAGCCAGCACAGCATACAGACCATCAGGATGCGCACGTTGCGGTATCCCAGCACGGTGCGCCAATCGCGCAGCGGGCTGCGGACGGATGCGGCCGTGACGCCAGCGCTACCGGCGATGATGCGCCAAGTGAACCAGGTCACCAGCAAACCGGGCGCCGCAAACAGCACAAATATCCAACGCCATGCGACGACGTGCAGCAGGGCCGTCACCATCAGCGGCGCGACGCCGAGCCCCAGCAGCGGCAGCATCATCTGCTGGATGCCGATGTTTCGGCCGTGGCGCTCGGGCGGTGAGGCCTCAATGGTGGCGGAAATGCTTGCCGGCGTGTAGGCGCCATCGGCGAACCCCATGATCATACGCACCAGCACCAAGCCCAGCAATCCGGAGGCCAATCCGCTGGCACCAATCATGAGCGAGAACGCCAGCAGTGCCCCCACGAGAACCCGCCTGCGGCCGATGTGATCCGACAGGTTTCCCATGAACAACGCCGCAAGACCCCAGGCAATGGCGAGTGCGCCGGTGATGGTGCCAATATCGCCGTAGCCGAGATGCAGATCACGAGCAATCGTCGGAAACAACGTTGAAATCAAAAAGCGATCGATACCGACCAGACCGAATCCCAACGTCAATATGGCCACCGTCGCGAACTCATGTGTGCGAGCCGAGCTCTCATTCGGTCTCGTCCTCATTACTGCCCCCCCCAAAAAAACTGCCTGTCTCGGCGATACCGATGAACAGATATACAGTGATAACGATCTTGTCTACGTTTCGGACACACCCATCCGTCGCGCCATTTCAGCACGCCATTGCGCGCGTGGCCTGAAGCCCGGAAGGGCGCGCGCGTGCTGCTCAGCCCAATGCATCAAGGCGGTGTCGTCCATTTCGAAATCGAGCGGCACGCGAATCGGCTGCGAGACATACCAGGGTGTATCGATGTAGAGCTCGACCCGTACCCCCTCGGGGTCGAGGCCGTAAACTGAAATCGCATTGCCGTGGGTCACAGCCGTCAGATTCGCGACCTTCTCGTTAACAAAGCGATGGTACATCTTGCGCAGCGTGCCCAAGCTGTCGGCGCGCAAAGAAAGCTGATTGATGATATTGAAACTTATCTCCGCCGGTCGGCCGGAAACCAGCACAATCTGATGGTGCTCATCAGGATCGCGGCTCGTGAATACCAGGTCGGCGAATTTTCCGGTGGTGCCGATAGGCAGCCGGCCCCGGTCGGTAACCGTGAATTCGAGTACGCGCGTGTAGAAATCCTCCATGACCTGCATGTCATGGACGAAGAGGCCCAGATGGCTGAATTTCAAACCCGGTCGAATCATCTGCTGTCGTTCCTGGCGAACACCTGACCTAAATCCTCAGCCGCGGCGGCAGCGCGCTCTGCGCTTCCTCCGGCATGGACGCCTGGTGCGAATTCAATGACAGGGCAAGCATGCTGTAATAGCCTAGCAGCGATGTGAGCTCGACGATGCCAACCGTGCCAAACAGGCGGGTTGCGGTGGCGTAGAGTTCATCTGCGACTTGATGCCGCTGCAGCAATTCGGTCGCGTAGTCATAGACGATGCCTTCATCGTCACGCAGGCCGGTTGGCCGCCGTCGATTCGCGATCGCTTCGACTGTTGCTGCGCCGAGTCCGCTCTTAAGGGCGATCGGTGCATGTATGGACCACTCGAATTGGCAGTCCCAATGGCGCGCCACAACGAGGATCGCAAGTTCACTGAGCCTCGGTACCAGGGACGTGTGATAGCGGATGAACTCGCCCAATCTGTGGGTAGGTTCGGCAATCCGCGGCTGATGGATAAGCTGGCTGAACGGGCCGTTTGACCAGGTACCGCGACTGGCCACCACTTCATCGTGGATCCGCCGCTGTTCTGGGCTCATGCGATCTGGGCTCAGATTGGGAAGGCGCGACATGACGATACCTTGCGATGTTGGCGGACAATACAGCGGCGCAGTCAACTATTCGCCCCCTCCCGCTGCGGGAACGGCAACGTGAGCACATGGCGTGATATCTTATATAGTGAGACCACGGTAGTCCACCCTGAGTGCATTGTTGCAGGGACATAACCCTTGACTATTCGACGTTGTGCAGTGGTCTGAACCGTGCTGTTTGAACTGCTGCTTTGGGCTCTGAGCATCGCGCTGCGCGTCTATCACAGGCGCTCCCCGCCGCTGCGGGCGCTCATGCGCGAGCGGGATTTTGTTGGCCAGATTAGGCTCAAGGACGGATCGCGCGGGCGGTGGTATCGCTTTCGGAACGGCCTGCTCACCTCAGGACGCGGAGTCGTATCGGAGCCGGACGTGCTGATTCAGTTTAAGTCGGCCGGACTTGGCGTGCGCCTGTTGCTTCAGCTCGGATCGGGCATGTTTCATTTTGCGTACCCGGTACTCAGACATTTCATCGAACCGATGGCGCTCGTAAATGCCGCCAAGAACTTCGCCTTTGAAGTCAAGGGCGACGACGTAGTCGCGACTCACTTCATCGACATGCTAAATGTCATGTTGACTCACCACTGGCTGTCCGGCACAGCGATGCCCGACGGGACAAGACGTTACACCAACAATACCAATGGCGGTCCACTGTTCGTGTATGTGCGCGATGGTCGGATTGTCCGCATGACGCCAATGGCATTTGATGCCGACGACCCAGAGCCCTGGACCATCACTGCCCGCGGTCACTCGTTTTCGCCGCCACATCGCGCTACCGCCAGCCCACACGCTCTAGCTTCAAAATCAGTGGTGTATTCCAGTGCACGGCTGCTGCATCCGATGAAGCGTACCGACTTCGACCCAAAGGGGGCGCGTAACCCGCAGAATCGAGGCAAGTCCAGCTACGAGCGCATCTCCTGGGACGAGGCCCTCAATATCGTCGCCGGCGAGATCCGGCGCGTGCGTCGCGAGCATGGCCACGGAGCCATCATGTCGAGCCACGGTTCGCACCATACCTGGGGCAATGTTGGCTACTACCTGAGTGCGCAGCTGCGCTTCATGAACGCCATCGGCCATACCAAAATGGTGCTCAATCCGGACAGCTGGGAAGGCTGGTTCTGGGGCGCCTCGCATCACTACGGCAATACCATGCGCATGGGCGGCGCCGAGCCCTATGGTCAGCTCGAGGATTGCCTGCAAGAAGCCGAGATGATCGTCTTTTGGTCATCAGACCCTGAGACCAACGGCGGCTCCTACGCCGCCTTTGAGGGTACGGTCCGTCGTCAGTGGGCGAGAGCGCTTGGCATCAAGATGGTCCACATTGATCCGCACCTGAATGCCACGGCCGCCTGGCTCGGTGGCAAGTGGATTGCAGTCGTTCCCGGGACCGACGCGGCGATGGCACACGCCATCGCCTACGTCTGGATATTGGAGAATCTGTACGATCAGGACTACATCGCGCGCTGCACCACCGGGTTTGACAAGTATCGCGCCTACGTGACCGGCGAAGAAGACGGTGTGCCCAAATCGCCGGAATGGCAGGCGTCGGAAACTGGCGTACCCGCGCATGTGGTGCGCGCCTTGGCGCGCGAATGGGGCCGCAGGAAGACGTATCTCTCCTGCGGCGGCAAAGGTACGACCTTCGGCGGCGCCAACCGTTCAGCCACTGGAGCGCAATGGGCACGTGCCATGGTGTGCCTGATGGCCATGAGGGGCCTCGGCAAGCCGGGTGTCAATTTCGGCTGCCTGGGAACGGGCACCCCGGTCAACATGGACTTCTATTTCCCCGGTTATGCCGACGGTGGCATTTCCGGTGACGTCGAGTACACCGCTGACGCCGTACAAAACTATCAGCGTCTGCCCCATCTCATCAGCATGAATACCGTGACGCAGAAGATCTCGCGTCTGCGGATACCCGAGGCCATCCTGGAGGGTTCAGCGATCGGGCATCCCTCCGACTCGAGATCCATCGTCGGTCAGTTCGCACGCTTTTCCTATCCGGCGCCCGGGCATGCCCGCGTCAAGATGATGTACAAGTACGGCGGCTCGCACTTTGGCACGACGATGGAGTCCAATCGATTGGTGAAGGCCTTGCAGTCATCGGAGCTCGAGTTCATCGTCAATCAGTCCATCTGGGACGAAGGCGAGACCCGTTTCGCTGACGTCATATTGCCTGCATGTACCAATTTTGAACGTTGGGACATCGGGGAATGGGCGCAAGCGGGAGGGTATGCGCACCACAACTTCAACCAGCTCAACCATCGGGTGATTGTGCTGCAGCACAAGTGCATCGAGCCGCTGGGTGAATCCCGTTCCGACTTTCTGATCTTCCGCGATCTGGCCGCGCGTCTCGGCCTTGGAAGCTACTTCAGTGAGGCCAAGACCGAGCTGCAATGGTGTCGCGAGATATTCCTGAGCTCGGATCTGCCCAGGCATATAACGTGGAAGCAATTCCTCCGGCGCGGCTATTTTGTCGTTCCACCAGAAGCCAAGCCGGAACACCGTACGCCGGTGAGCTGGCGCTGGTTTGCGGAGGGACGCAAGAAAGATGTCCCTGAGCCGTCTCCTCTGCCGAGTGAATATGGCGGCCAATACTTGAGTGGGCTGCAAACGCAGTCCGGCAAGTTCGAGTTCGAGCCGGCGAGTCTCAAGAGCGCTGGCGATCCGGAGCGCCCGGCGGTCAACCGTTACATACCCTCCTGGGAAGGAGCCGGCACCGAGAATCTCCATGACCGCTTTCCGCTGCAGCTCATCTCGCCCCATCCACGATTCAGCTTTCACACGCAGACCGACGGCAAGGACAGCATTATCAACGATATCGAGGAGCATCGTGTTCTCGTCGACGGCCACTACTATTGGGCGGCCCGCATGAATCCGCAGGATGCGGCAGCACGTGGCATTCGACATCGCGATCTGGTTCTGCTCCGCAACGATCGCGGCTCGGTTATTTGCGCGGCATTGCTCACCGAGCGACTGGCCGCCGGCGTGGTGAGTGCTTCGGAGTCCTCCGCAAGCTATGAGCCCATCGCCGAGCCTGGTGAATCGCCCGATCGTGGCGGGTGCATCAATACGCTGACCCCAAAGCGCCACATGACCGCCAAGACGTCCGGATCGGCACCAAACTCCTGCTTGATTCAGGTGGAGAAGTGGATAGCCCGGGGAGTTGCATGAAGAAGTGGAACCTGGTCGTCGATGTGGCGGAATGTCACGGCTGCAACAACTGCTTCGTGGCCTGCAAGGATGAGTATGTCGGCAATCAGTTTCCGGGCTACAGCGCGCCGCAGCCGTTACACGGTCACAAGTGGATCAATATCCTCTACCGCGAACGCGGCCGCTCGCCCATGGTGGATGCCGCCTATTTGCCGACGATGTGCAATCACTGTGACAATGCCCCTTGCGTAGCCAAGGGCGGGGGCGCTGTGGTAAAGCGTCCGGACGGTATTGTCATCATCGATCCGGAGCGCGCCAAGGGCCGCAAGGATCTGGTCGATGCGTGCCCTTATGGCGCCATCTGGTGGAACGCAGAACTGGAGGTCCCGCAAACCTGGATTTTTGATGCGCACTTGCTGGATCAGGGTTGGCAAGCACCGCGGGCGGTGGAGTCCTGTCCCACGGCAGCGCTGCGCGCGCTGCGGGTTGACGATGAAGAGATGGCCCGCATCCGTCAACACGAACAGCTCGAGGTTCTGGCACCTGAACGCGATACCCGGCCACGGGTCTACTACAAGAATCTCCATCGCTACTCCACCAATTTCATCGGCGGCGCGGTACTTTTCGAGCAATCAGGAACCGTTGAATGTGCGGCCGATGTGACGATAGAGCTATGGCAGCAGCAGAGGCTATTGCAAAGCGTCGTGACGGACTGCTTCGGCGAGTTCAAATTCGACGGGGTGGCGCCGCATTCCGGAACCTACACCGTAAAGCTGCTGGCGAAGAACGCCGAAAATCAAGTGCGCGAGCTGGAAATGGCAGGCGAATCCATTGTTATGCAAGACATCGTTCTGCAGCGGCCCAAGGCGATCTCATAACTGCGAACTCAATGCCGACGCTGACCTAAATTCCTCTGGATGTCCTCGGCAGCTTTCGTCAACCACTTCCGCAACTGTGTTTCACCCAGACGCCGGATCGCGAGTGTCTTGCTGACCAGCGACAGCGCCGCAACGACTTCACCTTCGCTGTTCAGCAAGGGAACCGCCGCTGCGCCAATGCTTCGCTCCACCTCGCCCAACGATAAATAAATGGGCAGAGCGCTGATCTTCGACATGTAGCTGCGAAACTGATCCCAGCTATTACCCAACCGGGCAGCCGCAATCTCCTTGAATTGGGACTTGTAAAGCCGTTGCAGCTTTGCGCGCGGTAGATGCGAAAGCAGCACTTTCGGCGCCGCACCGCGAAACAGGGGTCTGGGTCGACCCCGGCCATAAGCCAGCTGCAATGAAGTACCTCGATTGGAACGGTAAGTATCCACGACCTGCATACCGAAGATGGCGGACAGCACCACATCCAGTTTGGTGCGCGACGCCAGCGATTCCATGACGGGTACCGCCGCCCGCAGGACTGGATCACTTTGACGCAGCTGATAGTCCAGTTGGATGATGCGCGGTCCCAGCGCGTAGTGACCGGCGTATACCTTTTGCAGGAATCCCGCCTCGATCAAATCCCTGACATAGCGGTAACCCGTCGCGCGACTGTAACCCAGCGCCCGACAGATCTCGTCCGCATGGTAAACAGGCCGCTCACCGGAGAATAAATCGAGCACGGCAAAAGCCTTGGCGGGACTTGTCATGTGCCGCCCATTGCAGGGTCATGGCCTGTCATCGACGCCGCCGGCTTTTCTTCCACACCAAGCACGTGCCATGTTCTTGACGGCTTTAAGAGAGGTTCATATGTTCTCGTATATTGGGACATACATAAAGCCAACGTTTGGAGAACCGCGCTGCGCTGCGGGCAGCGCTCGCTGAAATGCTGCGCTGGGTGGACGACAGGTAACACTCATCGTACGAAGCGCGGGCCGCCGACGTCGGTGGCGTTCGTCAGTGCAGACTGGCGAATGTTTCATCCACAGAGCCGCGGACATTCGCGGCGGAGATCGAGATCTCGCTCGAGACAAGCATGGTGACGCTCCCTAGTGGTAACCCCGCTACCCCCCCGCCACCCGTCGGCGGTCCGCCCGGCGCAGCGAATCCAAATCAGCTGACCGTGGCGAAGCTCGACGCGTGGCAATTGCCAACGATGATGATCACCGGCGATGCCGATCTTTACACGCCTGCTCCGATAATGCATATCTTCGTATCGCACCTGAAGCACGGCGAAGGCGTAGTCGTTCATCAAGCAGCGCAGGCGCCGTATTGGGAGAACCCCGAGGAATACGATCGCGCTGTGCTGACTTTCATACGCAAGCACTGAGCTGAATTATCGCGATGATCTGTTAAGACAGGGTCGCTCAAGAGGAGAGTATCGCTCTATCTGGCGACCGGTCTATCGTCGATGTTTTCTAGAGGCTTTGCAGAGCTTCGCGAAGGTGCCTGGTGTTGTTCGATTCCAAACGTCGCACTAGTCTTCCTGCTCCGTCGGTGATGATGATGGTGGGAACGTTTGTGACGCGAAACTCGCGGAATAGAGCTCCCGATTCATCCAGAGTCAGAGGAATAGTGATGCTGTACTGCTTTTGATACTGGCGAAGATCGTCCTGATCTGCCCACAGCCCTGACGCGATGCCTAGCCACCGCGCATGGCTTCCACGGGACAGGGTCGCGACGCGTTCGCGAGTCATCCGACAGCTCGCGGAGACGGCTGGCCGGCTCGTGGCCAGGTATGACTCGCACCATGGCGACAGAAACACCAATACAGTGGGTTGCCGAGAGCGCTTGGCGTCGGAGCTGGAAAATTCGAACGGTTGACCATCTGCCGTCTTCACGACTGTTGCGGGACGTTGATCGCCTGGCCGGAGACGCGCGATTGCCGCTGGTGCTTCCGGGCCCGACGCTGGCCCCCCGGACGGCGAAATTCGCGCCGCAACTAGGGCGGCGTCGAGCTGCTGATCCGCCAAATGGCCCACATACTGGATGCGCCCGTCGCGCCCGATAACAATGTGCTGGGGCGTTACCCGAAGGTTGAATGCCGCCGCTAGTTGCCCGTCGTCGAGAACGATGGGCATCGTGAGGTGAAGACGTTGGCGGTAACGTTGAACATCGTCAAGTGTGTCGTTGAATCCAGAGTTGATGGCGACAACGGCCAGATCCGGGCCGGCGGTTTCAAAGACGTGCTCGAAGTGAGGCATCTGTTCTCGGCAAGGAACGCACCATGTCGCCCAGAACTTCAAATAGACGGCCCTCTTGCCATAAAGACTACCCAGGTCAATCGTTGTTCCGTCAATCGTCTTCACTACCAGCCGCGGGGCCAGGGAACCGACCAAACCTTGTCCGGCGGCTTCCGCGCGCTGCTGCCCCGTGGTGTCCGCCCATGCAGTTGCGCCGATCAGGAGCGCAAAGATCAAGATAAGAGTTCGAGGGCCTGGTTTTAGTCCCGACATAGTGCTTCCTGACAAGGGCAACACCTCACCGAGCAGAGCGGTCGTCCAACGATTAGGCCGCCGAGAAGCCTGATCCACCGTCCGGCTCGACCCGTAGCTAGGTAGTATCATGCAGGTTTATTCCTGGTGCCAGCGCCCATAGTGATGAACAGCATGCGGCTAGGTTGCTCATGGCATCCACGGCATCCCACGCCGTCTTGTAGCTCAGCCCGACATCCTTCGCTGCGCGCGTTATTGACCCAAGCCGATCAACACTTTCCAACAGCTCGATCCGATTCGCGCTCAAGAATGACTTGCCTTTGCGGCCCAGCCAAAGATCGGCCTGTACCGCGAGGGCCGCTTGCCTGGGCTTTACCATCGATGCCACCCGCCCTTTGCTGAACGATTCACGTACAACGGAAGCGCCTCGGCGCGATGTCGGTCTAGGCTGCCGGGGTACTGCCGAGCCGGGTAATCGCAATGCGCACGCGCCCGTCACGACCACCGCTGAGTTGCAACACGAGATCCTGCTCGCCAGGCAAAACATATTGGACGATCTTGTGTGGCGCCTGACAGCCCGCGCGGCCCTGGAAGTCGTTCGAGGCGATCAGCCTGCCCTTGGCGACAATATCGATCCATAAACCTTGGTTCACAGAGATGCGGTAGGTGCCGGCTATATCGGCCCTCAACCGCACCACTCCGCCAAAGTTGTCTGTCGCCGGCCGGCTCCTTTCCGGAGGTACGACGAAAACCACCTGGCCCTCTGGCGCAAGCTGCGGTTCATAGAGCCGGTCCAGCGCAAGCAGCGGCGCCAGCGACGCTTCCCGCCCCGCGACGGCAGCCTCCGGCGACGCAGCGAAAAGCTCGCGTTCGTGACTCACGTTCCAGGAAAACGCAGCGCAAGGATCCTCGCCCGCCCGCACGGCTTGCGCCGCCACCGTGATCATCAGGATCGCGGCCAGTAAAGCATAGCCCCTGCGTATCGACACCGTCATTGGGGCCTCGCTGAAATGGGAGATTTGGATTGTCCTACACCGTGTTATATACTTCGCTTTATAACGATTGCAAGACGCGATCACCGAGATGTTTTGCGTACTTGGTAACCCGTTGTCGGCTCAGGCTGAGATTGGCCCACCTGCGACGCCGCGGGGAAGACCGACGAGTGCCGTAGTCGATCATCGCGACCGTTATATTAGTCTGCATATTTCGCAGGTGTGATGGGTTCTGAGGAGCAAAGAACAATGCGGTCTGTCTGGTGGTGCGCCGTTGCGGCGCTCGCTTCAACGTTCGTTTTAAATCATGCGGCGCGCACCGCCGAACCGGCTTCGGCCGCTTCACCCACTCCCGCAGCCTGCGCGAGCGCCCAGGACTTCCTTTCCACCGATTGCCCGCTGACCTGGCACGGCATCACCCTGTACGGCACGTATGACGTCGGCGGGGGCTGGGTCAGCCACGGGTTACCAGAGAACGCCTACAACTATGAAGGCGAGTCGCTGGTCAACCGGAACGGCAATCACTCCCAATTCCTCATTGCGCCGAACAACCTGTCGCAGACGGGTCTGGGCATCAGGGGAAAGGAAGAGTTACTGCACGACTGGTTCGTTGTTTTCAACGCTTCGACCGGCATCAATCCGCAGTCCGGGCAGCTCGCTAATGCGTCAGCCACCAATTTCATCAACAACGGCCTTCCCCGGGGCAGCTATTCGCAAGCCATCGACGGCGCGCGCGCGGGTCAACCATTGAATGACGAATACTACGGCGGTATATCGTCCGTGCAATTCGGTACGCTGACGTTGGGTCGTCAGCGTGCGCTCGGTACGGATGCCATGCTCGCTTATGATCCGGCCGGCGGCTCCTATGCCTTTTCGTACATCGGGTATAACGGCACGATGGCTGGCGGCGGTGACACCGAGGATACCCGTTGGGACGACGCCATCAAATATCGCGTCAACTATGGACCGGTTCATTTCGGTGCGATGTATAAATTCGTCGACGGTTCCGGCGGCTGCTACTCTGCCTCCGGGACCTGGAGCGCTGCCACTTGTACGCCAGAGGCGGCGCATAACAACGCCTATGGATTCGACCTCGGCGGGGAGTACCAAAAGTTCTCCGCCGACGTCGTCTTCCAACACTACAACCAGGCGATCAGCGTACTCAACCCCTTGCTGGGGCCTGAGAGTCTGGCGGCGCCCTATCAGTCGACCACCAACAGCATCAATACGAACCCCATCACCGGAGCCAATCTGCTCGGAACGACCGACACCCTGTATGGCATCGTGACCGACAACACGGCCATTATGCTCGCTGCAAAGTACAGCTGGGACCCGCTCAAGTTCTTTGTCGGCTACGAACACATCCGGCAGCTGAACCCGTCAAACCCGTTGGGCGTTGGCGCCTCGGACCAGGGTGGTTATCTCTTGAGCGGCGTCGAGGACAACAATCTTGATTCTCCCAAGATCGTGCAGATCGCCTGGACGGGCGTGAAATACGCTTACGACAGTAAAACCGACATCACTTTGTCCGCCTATCATCAGTGGCAGAACGACTTCCGTGTTCCGTCGGCCTGCCCGCCCAGCAGTTTCCGCGCTTCCTGCTCGGGCCTCCTCAACGAGGTTTCGCTCTATACCGATCATCACTTCACCA
>Ga0182030_10002324_pt1 | contig 40221 bp, 36 predicted proteins | sample 812S3MmetaG_FD_121299 | JGI IMG/M metagenome (GOLD analysis project Ga0182030, IMG submission 121299) | Permafrost microbial communities from Stordalen Mire, Sweden - 812S3M metaG (Illumina Assembly) | ecosystem: Environmental > Terrestrial > Soil > Wetlands > Permafrost | place: Sweden...
CTCGCTCGGCGCCACGTGGCGCCGAGCCCGCATCATCGCGCGGGCCTCGTCCTTGGTCTGCTCCATGACCTCCGGCGCACGCGCCTGAATGTTGATGTGAAAGGTGTCCGTGTGCGTGCCGTTGAGTTTGAACCAGGTTTCCACCGGGATGTAGATGAAGTTATCCTGCGGCTGTCCCATCACGCTTCCAATGGCCTTGGCTACACCGACGACCTCAAAGTCGTAGCCTCGGACCGTCACCGTCTTACCGATCGGATCCGTGCTGGGAAAGAGCTTCTTCACCATCTCAGCTCCGATCATCGCCGTGAAGCTGCGATGGTCGTTATCGTTGTCGCTGATGTAGCGCCCGCGCGCAACCTCTTCGGTATCCATCTCTCCGATGTTGGCGGTCACACCGCTCAGCGACACATCCTCCGCGCTCTGTCCCTCGTGCCGCACCGTTTCAGTGGAGCGGCACTCCAACCCGACGTTCTTAGGTAACTTCAGTCCGTCGCGCAGCGCCACAAAATCGTCGTAGGTCAGTTGCTTGTTGCGCCGCGCCGCCTTGAAGTACGCTTCTTCGCTGTTGATGATGCCGTAGCGCCCGATGAGAAACACCCCATTGCCCATGTTCGCCACACGATCGGCGATGTAGGCGTTGGTGCCGTTGATCAGCGCCACGACCAGAATCAGTGTCGAAACTGAGAGAATGACGCCAAGCAGCATCAGAAACGAACGCAGCTTATGCGTGCGCATCGTCTCCAGCGCAATGATGGTCGGCTCTTTGAGCCTGATTCCGCGCATGATCCTCCCCAACCTGAATTACCGCCCGCCAACATTAGATACGAACGAGAGCGTGGCAAGGTTCCTTACTTTGCATACCGAAGCTGATTTCTACCTTACCCTGCAAACCATAACGCCATGATTCCGGTAAGGACAATCGGAAAGTGAAATAGCCTGCAATCCGCCGTTGCCGGCACCGGGCAGCGCAAGCACCGTCCATCCCACGCCAAACTGCTCATGTAACCGATGGAAGTCCTCCGATGTGAAGCTCTTCCAGTTGTCCAGCGCATGAACCTCGCGGGACCAGCGCACAGCCAACTCAGGAAACAGCATCGCCACCCCCGGATCTTTGTCCCAATCGGCCATCTGTCCGCGCTCGGCGAGCCCACGAAAGCCATGAAAGTCCTCACCCTCGGAGCTCATGTAATGCGGATCGAGAACAAAATATGCGTCTACCGGAGTATTCGCCTTCACCCAGTTGAACGCCTCCACCCAGTCGTTCCCCGTAGCCCGGCCGGGCCACTCGACATGATGCGTATTTGGAAACGACTCGAACTGGGCGAAGCTCATTCCCGCCGTAATGGGCAGCAGCAACAAAGCCCAGCGCCACAGTTTACGCTTCAGCACAAGCTCCGCCAGCAGTCCTCCCGCCAGTAGCAGCATGACAATGTAGGTCAGGTGAAGCATGCGCATGGGCTGGTATGCCGTCAACCGCTCGAACTGAGGTGGAAGGGTAATCACGCATCCTGCTACGAATCCCACGGCGGCAAACAGCGCCGTGCAGTTCGCCACCGCCGAAGCGGCCGGCAACCCGTGCCTCCTCGCCAACCTCGCCATGCCCCATAACAAAAAAATGGGCGCGATTGCCCCCAGCCATTCATACCACGCCCACTGTGACAGGTAGTGTTGGGTGCGTGTTCTGGAAGCCTCCTGCCACTCCGGCCCGCCCTTTTCCGTCAACCTCGCCAGCAGCATTGGGGTAAAGCCGGCCAGCAGCACGATCCTGCCTCCCAGGCCTCGCAGCGACAACAGTAGCAGTCCCAGGAACAGCAATCCGTAAAACGCCATCTGAACGTGAATCAATGTCGCGCCGATCATCAGCAGGGCGGCCAGGGCGTACTCCCGCGCCGCCACCGGCTCACGCCATGTGCGCGGAATCACCTGGGCGGCGGCATACAGAATCAGAGCCGTCGCCAGGGTTCTCGGATGCAGATGTTGATCGACGATAAAGATGCAGGTTCCAGCAACCGGCAGCGTCAGCAAGGCCGCCACCAGCAGCATTCCTCCCAGCCGTGCCCTGAGCCCCGGAAAGAGCCGCGCCACCAGCGCCCACAGTCCGGCATAAAAGGCCAGCAGCGTTCCCACGTAGAATCCGAACACTGTCCCGTCCACCGGTGTATGCAGCGGGCGCGCGCAGCTTGCCACCAGGTCGTCGAACAATGTCGCCCTGGCCTGCGGCTGGAAAAAAATTGCGTCATGCGGATACAGAGCTGGGTTCAGGTGGGCCTTAATCGCGGGCAGATAGATGGCTTCGTCCTCAATCCCGTAATGATAGCCGTGAACGGCAATGCTTGCGGCCACCATCACCGCCAGCAGCGCGAGCAGTCTCACACCTGCGATTGAGTTCCGGGCGGAATGAGATTTCATGTCAGACAAACCCTAACCCTAATGACACCATCTTCCTCTGTCAATTCGTCTCTGCCCCACTCTTATTGGGACATCGCCTTATTGGGAGATCGCCTCGAAAACCGTTATCACATGACTTCGGATACTTTCAGCCTTTGCAGAAGCTGTGTTACCGTAAGCCAAATACAGTGGGCGACCCCTGCGCGCGGAGTTTCCGGCCGCGGTCAACCGCCGCCCGCAGGCGCTTTGGAGCTCCACCATGTTCGGATTCGGTTTCAGCAAAGAAAAGTCGCGCGCCAACGCCGAGCGCTATCTGCAGCAGAACAAACTGCCGAACGCCATCTCCGAATACGAAAAAATACTCCAAGTCGAGCCGCACGATCTCGCCATACTCAACACGGTTGGCGACATCTATTCCCGGCTCGGACAGAACGAAAAGGCGATCGAGCGCTTCCGGGTCGTCGGCGATTCTTATGCCGCCGACGGCTTCCTCCTGAAATCGATCGCCATGTACAGGAAGATCACCAAGCTGGATCCCAACGGTCTGGCTGCGATGGAGAAGCTTGCCGAGTTTTACCGCAAGCAGGGCCTGGTCAGCGACGCTCGATCCATGCTGCTTCAAGCCGCGGAGGCCTACACCCGCAAAGGCCAGTCCAAGGAAACCCTGCGGCTGCTCAAGCAACTTGTCTTGTTCGACCCGGAAAATGTACAAGTCATCACCCGCACTGCCGATCTGATGACCCAGGGCGGCCAGAAAAAAGAAGCGAAAGAGATGCTCGCGCAGACCGCCTCCACCCTTGTCGAGCGCCGCGCGCTCGATCCCGCGCAGAAAATTCTCGTGCGCCTCATTGCCCTTGACCCCGACAACCTTCGAGCCCAGGAACTCCGCGCCCAGGTCACGCTTGAATTGGGAGATGCGGAAAAGGCCGCCGAACTCTACGAAGCCATCCCGGATTTGGACTCGCGCCTCGACGGACTACGCAATCTTCTAGATGCCTACTTGAAGCTGGATAAGCTCGACAGTGCCATCCCCATCTGCCGCAAGCTGGTATTGGTTCACCAGGACCCTGATGGCGCGCTAAAGGTCGCGGCCCGTCTATACAAGGACAATGACACCATCAAGGCTCTTGCCCTCTACGATGAGTTTTCCAACCAGGTTCTGGCTCAGGACAAAGAGGATGTGATGGCGCATCTGCATGGCGCCGTTTCCCGTGTCCGCAACAACCCGGAGGCTCTGCAGACCCTTTACAGTCTCTTCCGGCGCGCCGGCGAAAACTCCATGATCGCCGAGATACTTGAGCTCCAGGCCCACGCTTGTGTGCAAAGCAACCAGTTTGAGCGCGCACGCGACGCCTACAAAGAACTCATCGAACTGGAGCCTGAGAATGTCTCCCATATTCAGGGCTACCGCCAGGTTTGTGCCCAGCTCGCCCCAGGTGCGCCCACTCCCCCGGCCGAAGCCAGTCCGGAAGATAAACCGCACACACTGGAAGAATTCCTCACGGGCGACGAACCCGATCTGCCGTTGCAGAATTATCCGCCACCGGTAGAGGAGCAGATATCCGCCGCTCTCACTGAGGCCGAACTCTGCGAAGCTTTCTCCTCCAAGAAGCGCGGCATTGACGCCCTGGAACTTGCCTTGCATAGCGCCCCCGAAGATCTGCGCCTCAATCGCACTCTCGGTCTGCTTTACCGGCAGGAGGGCAAATCTTCCAAGGCCGCCCATTGCTACAGCACCATGCAGCGAGTGCTGGAAGGTCTGGGTGAGACGGAAGCAGCCGGTTATTATTCCAACCTCGCCGGCTCCGATCAGACCACGACATGGGAGGCAAAGGGCAATGAGTTCGCGGCGCGAGACTTCGACCTCTCGGCAAACCCCGAGGGCTCAAACGGCAGCGCTGAGGAAATCGATCTCTCCGGCGAGTGGGAATCGGTTTGGCAGGATTCCCCGGCCACGCCAGCCGCGCTGCCATCCTCGTCTTCCCAGCCAATGCCTCCCGACGCTTTGCCTGAAAACGTTTCGGAGCTCCTGGAGGAGGTGCGATTCTGCTTGAAACAGCAGATCTGGGCCGAGGCTGAGACTGCAATCTCCCGCCTTGCCGCAGTTTCCCCAGAGTACCCTGAGCTGCCCGCGCTTCGCGAGCAGTTGCGCCGAGACCGGCCCAGTGCGTCCGACTCTCCCGCTGCGCCGCCACCAGGGCCGCGCTATGCGCCGGTCGAGGTGATCGAGGTAGCTGGCGACCACGCGTCGCCCCCGGCGCCTCCGTTCATCGAAGCTCCGCTGCCGCAACCCGCCGCTCCACCTGCCGCGCCTACCCTCAGCTCGCTGGCAGCCGAACTCGACGCCGTGCTGGGAGACAGCTTCACTCCAGCGCCCCAGCCCCGCATTGAAGCCCCAGCGCCCAGACCGCGCTCCGCCCAAACTTCTCCTCCGCCTGCACCAGCACCCATTCCCACGCCCTTTGTGCCCTCTGCCGCGCCCTTGGCCACCGCGCCGCGTGCCAGCGCTGAAAGTGGCCGATTCCAGGCTCCGCCCACGCGCCCGCCTGAGTTGATACCGTACATGGCTGCTGCCGGAGAGGCCGCGGCAGAACCCGAGACGGCTCTTACTCCCAGCGTCTTTGGCGATCTCCTGCAAAGTTTTGAGCAGGAGTTGAGCGCGCCGCAGCACGAGGATGACGATCCGGAGACACATTTCAACCTGGGTATTGCATTCCGTGAAATGGGATTGCTGGACGAGGCCATCGGCGAGTTGCAAAAGGTATGCAAAATGGCGGGCAAGGGATTGAGTAAGGCCCGTGCTCAGGACGCTTATATCTGGCTGGCCACCTGCTTTGTCGAGAAGTCCGTGCCCGAGGCCTCGTTCAAGTGGTTCCTGCGTGCATTGGAGGGTGCGTCCGACGAAGAATCGCGCATTGCACTGAATTACGAGCTTGCCAGCGCCTATGAGGCTGCCGGACGCAAGCGCGAGGCGCTCGACCACTTCATGGAGGTCTATGGCGTCAACATCGACTATCGCAACGTTGCGTCCCGCATCCGCGATTTGCGCTCTGCAGTATGACATCCGGCATCTGATAAGCTGAGCTATGCCGTTTGATTCGCGCCCGGAGTAAATTGTGTCTCACCCTTTTCTTCTTTACGCCCGTCGCCGATTCTTTCTTCAGCCTGGTTCAGCGTAGAATCAGGTTCGCACTCGCGGAAACCCGGAGCGGGTAATCATCTTCCGGCTACGCTATGCCGTTCGCGGGAGAACAGGGACGTATCGAATCGACGATGGGAGCAGAACCTCTGAAGCAGATCTCACAAACGCCAGCGCCGGAGGAAGTTCCCGGCCAGTTCATCCCACCCGCCGCCCACCCCCCGGTATGGGCGCAGCGTCTGTTGCTGGTGGTTGAGGTTGCCATTGCCGTATGGGCAGGTTTGTTGGTGATGGTGCTCCCCTGGACACGCCTCTGGACTGAGAACCCGCTTCTCGCCGGATGGCCCTCTGTAAAGTTCATCCTCGGTCAGAGCTTCGTTCGCGGGATGATCTCCGGCATCGGCCTGGTTGATGTGTGGATGGGAATATCGGATGCCTTACGCTATCGCGATCTCCGATAGCGGGCTTGGATCAATAAAACTCTATGACTGATCAGACAAAAGACGTATTCACGCGCTCGCCGCTTGCTTATGAGAACGATGCCTTCCTCAAGGGCCCCGATGGCCGTCCGTTGCGCATTCTCGCCGAGTACGCTGAGCCACTCGCCCGCTTCCGCCGTGAAAAAATTCAGGATACTGTAGTTTTCTTCGGCTCCGCCCGCTTCCGCAGCCTCAGCACCGCCGAGGAAGCTGTCCAGTTGTTGGCCCGGCCCGGTTCCGCAGAGCCCGCTCCCGAACACGAGCAGGCGGCCCACCGCGCCCAGCGCGCCGTGGACATGGCCCACTATTACGAGGATGCCCGCCGTCTCGCACATATGCTCACGGACTGGACACGTACCCTCCCCGGTAAGCGCCATCGCTTCGTCGTCACCACTGGCGGAGGCCCTGGAATCATGGAGGCAGCCAATCGCGGAGCCCGCGAGGCCGGAGGCAAAACCATCGGGCTCAATATTGCCCTGCCCTTCGAGCAAGTTCCCAATCCCTACATCACTCCGGAACTTAATTTTGAGTTTCACTACTTCTTCATGCGCAAGCTATGGTTCGCATATCTTGCCAAGGCCTTGGTGGTCTTTCCTGGCGGCTTCGGAACCCTTGACGAACTCTTCGAGATCCTGACTCTGGCGCAGACCGAGAAGCTTGCCAAAAAGATGACCGTGCTTGTCTATGGCGAGGAATACTGGCGTCGCGTGCTCAACCTGGAAGCGCTGGCCGATGCTGGAACCATCGCCCCGGATGACGTCAATCTCTTCCAGTTTGTGGACACCCCCGAGGCAGCCTTCGCCAAGCTCCAGGAGACCCTCATCCGCGACCACCTTCAGTCACCCCCTCAGGCCAACCGCCATCAGCCTGAGATCGCGACCACCCGGCGGTAGAAGACGCCAAGGGCCGAACGGAAACGAGCGCCATGCATTCATTCAATGCATGGCGCTCGTTGCTTCTTCGCTCAGGCTGCTGGCCTCCTGCTATATATCCTGCATAAGCTCGTCGGCATGGCCGAGATTCTGCGTCGAATCAGCCCTGAAGGTCACTGCACCCAACTGCTCTTCGCCGCCACTGCTCCGACGCACCAGAGCAGCGCGTCTTCCAGCCTCTCTCTGGTCAGTCCGTTTTCCACAAAAAGGCTTGCGAACTCCTTGCCCTCGCCGAGGCGCTCGGCCACTGCGCTCAGCACTGCCGCGTACTCGGATGGAAGCGTCAGTCTCACCTCCCGCAGCAGGTCGTCGAATACCGCAATCAACTCAAAGAGCAGTCCATCTCCGTCTTCCTTCTCCTGGTTGGCAACATAAAGTGCCGTACCGATTTCGCAGAGCAACTCCAGTTCCGATGGCGCCGGACGCAGGTCACCGAATCCATTGTCGCTGGCCGTCAGCGCCTTCAGCGCGTCTTCGGGCCGGCGGAAAAAGAGTATCCGGTCTCCCCTGGTAATGGGACGCTCGCTCTCGCCCTCCGACCCAATCAGCGTGTAAAACTGGGGTTCCTCCGCGGCAGGATCCAATCGGAAGCCGATGAGGTATAGTTCTCGATTGAGAATCTTGGGCGGAAATGCAACCATCTGGCTGTCCATACGCCTATTTTAATGCACAACTTTCCCTCTGCACCGGTGTTTAGGTTGCTGTAGAGATTTCTCTCCACGGGTGGATAGCCATGCGAAAAACTTTTCTCACTCTGATCAGCGTCGTTGCCCTGGCGTTTCTGGTAGCTTGCGGCGGGGGATGGTCCAATAATAATCATAATAAAAATGTCCTCGCTCCCACGGCTCCTGCTGGCGGAAACAGCGCCGGCTTCTCCGATTCCAGCTTCAAGGGAAATTACGTCTTTGCGGTGAACGGCATTACCCGCGGCAAGACCCTCGCCGTTGCCGGAATCTTCACCGCCGATGGCGATGGAAACATCACCTCTGGTACCCGTGACACCGTCTACGACTCTGGCAGCCAATCTCTAAGCGAGCCCATCACCGGCAGCTACAGCGTCAATCAGGACGGGCGTGGCCTGGTGACTCTTAACGGAAGCTCCGGAACGGTTTACTATCTCTTTGTTTTGTCGTCCCCCTCGGCGGGCAAGCTCTTTCAGAACGGCACCGCCTCGGAAAGCGTCGTCGTTGATGCCATCGGCAGACTGGAGTTGCAGACCAGCACGTCCACGACGCTCGCCGGAAGCTACGTAGTCCGCCTTGACGGCGAGGACAGCGGCAAGCTTCCCTACGGAGCCGTCGGCGGCCTGACCGCCAGTGGAAGCACGCTCACCGGTTCCATCGACGAGAACGACGCCGGCACCTTCAGCCCCTCGCTCGCTGTCTCCGCCGGCAGTTACAGCCTTTCCGCAAACGGCCGCGGCACGGCAAGCTACGCTACGGCCACTGGGCCTAACACGGCAGCCCACAATTTCATCGTCTATTACGTTTCGCCTAGCCGGCTCGAACTGATCAGTACCGATCCGAAGTTCTGGCTCCACGGCTACGCCGATCTGCAGACCTCCGTCGATGGCACCGTTGCCAGCTTCATCGGCGACCAGGTCTTCAATATTTCCGGTTCTGACAGCAGAGGCAATCCCGTTCAAGAGACCGGGCGCTTCACCCTGAGCGCTGGAAGCCTCTCCAACGGCTTCGCGGATTATAACGACGGGGGTCTTCTTTACACCGACACACCCTTCAATGGAATCTATACCGTTGCTCCCAGTGGCCGCTGGCAGGCCACCCTGGACTACACCTCGTTTGCTTCCAGCCTTGGCCTGGTGGGCTGGCAAGTCTCGCCGCAGCAGTCCCTCGTCCTTACCACAAGTTCCACCCAGCTTGAGACTGGCGACATGCGCGCCCAAACCCTCGGATTAACCACCATCGCCGGCGAATACGCCGAGTATTATTCCGGCTACAACGGCGGCAGCGGTAATCTGGAGTCCACCGGAAATTTGCTTGCTGCCGGCGGCACTCTCAGCGGCTTTGTTGACGAGCAAACCGATTCCTCCGGTTTCCAGGGCAACATTCCTGTGAGCGGCAGCTATACCATAGACCCAATCTATGGGCGCGGCAGCGGATACATCGGCACCAAACCCGTCGCAATCTACACCGTGAGCGCCGACACCATCTACCTGTTCTCCGTCGACTCCAACAGCCTCTATCAGGGCACCTTGACGCTGCAAACGCCGTAGCTAAAGGTTTTCCGTGTGTACAGACCCCGGCCTGCTCCTCTGGGCCGGGGTTTTACTTTATTTCAATCTCCACGCTCCATTCATGCCATCCCGAATTTTCACCCTGAACAAAAAGGGAAATCTTTTCCGCGCTCATGTTTACTTTCTCTTTTGCGCGGCCAGAGTTACTATCAAACTTTATTCGTTGCAAATTCTTAAGAAGCGATCAGGATGGACGGCAATGAAAATTGGCGATTGGATGAAGTCGGAAGTGGAATATGGGCGTGATCTTGCTGATTCCGGATGGCAGGGTGCGCGTACCGCATGTGAATCAGTCCTGCACGGCGAGCCCGTAGGAGCAATTCTCTCGCGCTCCGCACGCGCTTCCTGGGCACCAACCGTGATGGGTGCGGGAGTTGGTGCTCTCTGCGCTCTGCTGGCCCGGCGCAGAGAGCCGAAAACCTCCTCCGTGGTTGCCATGGGAGTTGTTGGTGGCTTCGTCGGCTTCACTGCTGGCGTCGCCTGGGAAACCCGCCAACTCTCCTCCGAAATCGCCCGCGGAGCGCTTCGCAATGTCAGCTCCACGAGCGATTCGCATTGGCTGGGCAAGCATCCCATCGACTTCGGTTGATTCTGGATGGTAATCCTGGGGATGAGGTTCAAGAGCAAACGCATGCGGCCGCAAGCGTACCGCTCGTACAAGCTGTTCTGCAACAAACCGGAGAGCAAAAGCCCTCCGGTTTGTGATTCCAATTTCAATCCGCCCTAGGGCGGTTCCCTAAAAGATGTATCCGCGGGTGCCCCACCTTCGACGCGCTGCTTTGGCGCGGCTAAGGTGGGACGGGAGGACACACCAATATAGGAACTGCTCTAAAGCACTTCGCCGTCGCCAACCTTACTGGCGGCCTTGCCCGGTTTCGCCGGCTTCGCCGGAAGCTCCTGCGCCGCCGGCGGCGGAGCCGTGGAGCCTTCCGCTTTTCTGATCTCGATATCGCCGGTATCGGAGGCGATATTGACCTTCACGCCGCCTTTGCCCACCACTCCTGCCGCGCTGGAAGTGCCGGTGCGGCTCTCCGGACGCACGTTTTCAAAGTCACTGGAGATATCTCCATGGCGGGTCACCACCTTGTACTGGAAACTTGCCTTTGCAGGCAGTTGCAGGTGAACGTTGCCATGATGCGTTGTCAGATCCATATTGCCCATTGCTGCCGCCGCAGTGTTCTCCAGCGTAATGTCTCCGTGGTCGTCATCGATGTGAACGTCGCCCGTGAAATTTCGCAGGTTCACATCCTTGGCCCTGGTTGAAAGCGAAAGCGGACCGAGCAATCCATCGCCCTGCAGGTCGCCGGAATCCATCGTCAGGTTGCCATCCAGCCTGGCAAACTGCAATTCCGTGCGCGAGGTGCGAAGCGCCGCGCCTTTTTGCAGCTTCGACAACCGCGTGTCGCCAAAAACATCCGCCGTAACCAGCACAGTGCCCGAGATCGTCTCCAGCGTAAGGTCATCGAGCCGTCCGTCCGCCACCAGATTGCCCGTTACATTACTGGCGTGCAGCGATCCGTGCCTGGTCGTCACGTTCACGTTTCCTGCCACCTGATCCATCGTCACGTCACCGCGCTGCGAGACCACCTTGACCTCGCCCGTGCGCTGGGTCACGGAAACATCTCCGCGCCTTGCCGTCACTTCGAGGTCCGCTTGCAAGGGAAGATACACCTCGATGTTAGTCGCAACCCCTTTGATCCCCGCACCTTCCGTATTGGCTTCCACGTCAACCGAGGTGCCCTGTGCCAGCAGTTTCGGTGTGGTCGCCTGGTTGGTCGAGTCCGCCTCGCCGCGGTTGCCCGCAAAAATCCGCTTGTGATAGACGACCTTCACCTGCGGCTGATCCCAGTTATTCACCGTAATATCACCGCGGCCGCAGTTGACGCGAACCGATCCCCCGGCAGGAATCTGTTGCGATAATGTGCCGTCATAGGTGTACTCATTGCCAAACAGACGCATCAAGTGGTCTCCCATATCCACTTCGTCCACGTCCGAGTTGTCCCGCACCGAACCCCAGTCGATGTTATTGCGCCCGCGGTGTGCGGCACTCAGCCCAACTCCGACTGCGATCACGACCACCAGCAGAAACACCGTGCCGCCGCCCATTCGCGGCACCGGGCGCTGTGCGCTGCGCGCTGCGAAATACTCCGCCAGCCGCACCAATCCGATCACCACGAGCAGCAGCGGCCAGTACTTCACAAAGTTGTAAAAAAACGGAATTGTGTACCCAAAATTTCGCAGCAGAAACAGCAATCCGATCACAATCAGAATCAGCGGCCCCACCACCGAGCGCCCGCGTGGAGGAGGTACATACATTGCAGGACTAGCCATTGTGCGCCTCGCTGTTCCCTACGCTTCCACCGTCCGCAGCTTCCGTCAGAGGCGAAGGCGTCACCACCGAAGCGCTTTCCGGAGCCTCATTTTGCGCAACATTTTGCGCATCATTTTGCGCAACCCCAGCTTGAGGCATCGCCTGTTGGCAGGGGGGCGGCGGGTAGGCCCCCGGCGGGGCGGCTTGCCCCACATAGGAAGGTCCATACTGCCCCGGATTCCGGTGGCTGTCATCCGGCATCACGTACCGCGCCACCTTGATCGCTCCGATCACAATCAGCAGAATCGGCCAGGTGCGCTCAAACGCATACCCCGGCTTATTGGCCAGCAGAAACAACAGCCCGAGTGTGACCAGCACGGCAGGCCCCATCAGGCCACGGGTGCTGCAACGCCCACAGCGGCACACAGGATTCGGTTGGTAATATCTCATTGCAGTCCTCCCTTTCACCGCGCGCAGCGCCGGCGCTTAATGAACAGCCACACACCAATGAAGATCAGAATTGCTGGCCACAAGTTCCTGATCCAGTAAAAGCTGAACCAGCCCAGGTTCGCCAGTAGAAAGAGCAGTCCCAAAAAGATCAGCACGGCCGCACCCACCGGCTTATACTCCCGTTCTGGTGGAACTGGACCCGGAGCCACATAGTACGTGCCTTCCGGCCCGGAGTAGTACGTCCCCTGCGGACCCACGTAAGCTGTGCTTCCTGCTCCGGCGAGGGGCGCGGCATTGGACGCTGCGCCCGGCGCTGCATTTGGCGCGGCATTTGGCGCATCCCACGGCCCAGCACCTGGCGGAGGCGGAGGTTGCGGCGGAGCCGGATTGCCCCCCTGGCTTGCGTCTGGCGCAACTTCTCCCGGAGCAATGTTGGAAGCCGTCCCGCCCGGAGCTGCTCCCCCTGCTTGGCACCAGTGCTGTCCGATGTGCTGCGCCGCGCCTTCCACACGCGTTCCAATCTGTTCACCCGCCTGCTCGATACGCTGGCGGAAGGTGCCTTCACGCCCTTCCAGAATATTGTTCAGCCCGAGCGGATCGGGAATTGGCAATCCGTAGCGGCGAGCCCTCGCCGTCGTGTATGCGTCAAAAACCATGTAGAAGATCCATGCCGCGATCAACAATCCAGCAAACGCGTCCATCCCGTGGTCCGAGAGCCAGATCAGCGTGCTCAGCACAATCACATGCACGAAGCCCTTCAAGAACTGGCCGTTATAAAATGCGCCTACGCCCGGAATAAATCCGAGAAACAGCGCGAGCCCCGGACTCGCTGCCTCGGGAGCGCGCGGCGGCTGATAGCTCGCGCTGCTTCCGTAATTGCCCGCGGGCGCTCCGAAGTTTCCAGCCGCTTGGATTCGGGACGCCAGACAGGGCTCGCAAAATATGGTTCCCTGAACCTCACGCTTGCAGACTTCGCACAGCGCCTTGCCACAGGTGCGGCAATAAGCGACCGCTGCCACGTCGGTGTGTTGTGCGCAGTTCATATCTCTCTCCTCAGCTTCGCAAGGTTCCCGCGGTACGTCCCGAAGCACTGCTCGCTTCCATTCAGCGATGCCAGCAATTGCGGGCTCTCGCCGCGGCTGAACTCGCGCTGCCGCCGTGCATCCGGCTCGTTGACCTGATTCTGATTCTGGGTCTGGTTGTTATTTTTCTCGAGAAGCCGGTCTCTCTGTTCGCGTTCGCTCTCGCGACTCGAGTTGCGCAGATCCCGCACTCGCGACTCAATCTCGTACACCACCCGCATATTTTCGTAATGCTTCACCAGCTTGTTCTCGTTGCTGTAAAACGTGTGGCTCAGGTTATGCGGAGTCAAATCCATAATCCGGATCTGCGCCATGTTCAGCACCAGGGTGAGAGAGAAGAGCGCCATGCCCATGGACATTGCGAAGCGCGGCGTCAGCACAGGCTCAAACACGGTGCCCAACTGGCGACGCAAGCGCTCCCAGGCAGATGCCCGCACTTCGACCCGCACCGTCCGTTGTGCGTCCTGCTGTGCGGCGCCGGTTGTTGCCGCCAGAATGTTATGCACCAGGTTCCGCGGAGGCTCTATGTCCTCCACCTGCTCTATCCACGCCAGCCCGCTTGTGACCTCGGCAAATAACTTGCCGCACGCCGCACAACCAGCTTTGTGCCGCTCAAAGTCTTCTCTCGTCTGCCGAGTCAGAGAGCCATCGATGGCCTCGGCCAGCAAAGCGTCGAACTCCGCGCACTGCATTCCGGAATTGGTTTCGCCCAACATCTCAATTCACCTGCCTCGCCCTAATCCATCCTGATTAAAGGACCTGCTTATACGTACGTTGCATCAGCCGCGCAAGTTCCGCACGGCCGCGGTTGATTCTACTTTTGACCGTTCCTTCGGGTACTTTCAGAACCTCGGCTATTTCCCGGTAGTCCATATCCTGCAGATCGCGGAGAATGACTGCTTCGCGCAAATCCGTTGAAATCTGCCGCAAAGCCCGATGCACCATCTCACGCCGCTCGCGGCTCTCCACATGAGCCAGCGGACTGGGGGTGGTTGAAGCCAGGCGGTCCGCCAGCGTTGGCCCATCGTCGTCCGCACCCTGCGCGGCTTCAATCGAATCCGTGGCGCGGTCATTCCGCGTCTTGCGGAAGTGATCGACCAGCAGATTGCGCGTCACCGTCGTCACCCAGGTATTGAAAGACGCTTTCTCGCCGTCAAAGCTGCCAATGGTGCGATACACCTTGATAAACACTTCCTGGGTCAGATCCTGGGCATCATCGGCGGAACCGGCAAAGCGGTAGCAGATGTTATAAACGCGGCGATGGAAGCGCTGCACAATCTCTTCCCACGCTGCGGCATCACCGCAGGCACAACGGCATACGAGTTGTGCGACGGCCTGTGCCTCGTCCACCCGCGCCTCCACCTGCCGGCCTGTTGCAGCCGTGAAAAGGGTCAGCATGGGCGGAGCCGTTCCGGTAGCCATGCTGATTAAATACGCAATTTCCACGCGCAAAGTTCACTTGCGCCCGTAAACCCATGAATTCTATCAGCCCGCCCTCGTCGTTCCCTTCTGCAGCCTGCATCGAATTCGAGTAAATCGCAGCAGAAGGCGCTTCTCAGTTCCGCTCACCTTCACCCTCTGCTGTTCCTGTGCTCAAGGGATGGATTCTTTCAGGGTTCCTGGAAGAGCGAGCCGGCAGATGTCCGGTATCACGCTCATGAGAAGCTTCACCGAAGCGCGGCGGTTGTAGCAAAATAGACTCATGGACTCCGTACGAATGGACAAGTGGCTCTGGGCTGCCCGATTCTTCAAGACGCGCGCATTGGCTTCCAAAGCCTGTGAACTGGGGAGGATCTTCTCCAACGGCCAGCCAGCCAAGCCCGCACGAGAGGTCCGCGTTGGCGACCTGCTGAAGGTAACCAACGAAGGTGGAAACTTTCAGGTCGAGGTCATGCTCCTCAGTGAGCTGCGAGGCCCAGCCCCGGTTGCGCAGAAGCTCTACTGCGAGACCGAGGCAAGCCGTGAGGCGCGCCAGAAGGCGGCAGAGGAGCACAAAGCGATGATGAACTTCGAGGCCTTGCCTGAGGGCCGTCCATCGAAGCGTGACCGCCGCGAAATTATCCGCTTTCGGGGTAGAGAGTAACGCTCGCTCTGTGTTTTCCATATACATCCCCGAAGGCCCTGTGGAAAACCCTGATTGAGCTGCTGCAAAGAACAACACTATAACGAAATCCCTCGTTGTTGATGATCCTCTACCTAAGCTATTGATTCTTTGCGCCGACCTGATGTAAGTACCAGCTTTGGCATCTTTTCCTACGTTGCGATTCACAATAGAAGGCGGTGTGGCGGATTCCCGCCGACAAGTACGTCGCGATCACCAAAGAGTTCTTCCTGGCTTAAACTCTGCTCGGCTCTGAGTTGAGGGAAATTCAGTGCATTGAGATGCTTTCCTCTGTATTCAGGCAGAGGAAGGCCGAGCCCGGGCCATTTCTCGAAAACTGAATGGAAAGCCATGAAGGTTAGTTATGCTTTACATTTGGCTGCGGCTCGAGTTTGCGGGCAACCGAGTCGAGTACGCCGTTGATGAACTGAACGGACTCAGGGGTGGAGAAGCGGCGGGCAATTTCCAGTGCTTCGTTAATGATGACCGGGCGCGGAGTCTTCGGGAAGCCAAGAAACTCGGCGACTCCAGCCCTCAGAATATTGCGGTCGACCGCGGCCATCCGCTCTAGGCGCCAATGCTCGGTGTGGCCTTCGAGGAGCTTGCCGATCTCGTCGTAGCGCTCCATTGCAACGCGAAAGATGTCATCGGCAAAGTTGCGGACGCTATCCTCCAAGTCGCGGCGCTCGGCCCAGAAGGTCTTTTTAACCTGCTCAACCGACTGCTTGCCCATGTCAGCCTGAAAGAGCATCTGCAGCGCCAGTTCGCGTGATTTGCGTCGTGTTCCCATGATTCCTGCTGATCTCTAGCTCTGCGAAAGTGTGCGCTTGAGTACGGCCAGTTCTAATGCGGCGAGCGCTGCTTCAAATCCCTTGTTGCCCATCTTCAAACCGGCGCGGTCAATCGCCTGCTCCAGGGTGTCACAGGTGAGCACACCAAAGCCAATGGGAACTCCGGTGGCCAGCGCCACATCGCCGATGCCTCGGGTGACCTCGTTGACAATGACATCGTAGTGGGCAGTGTCGCCGCGGATCACGCAGCCGACGGCGACCAGGGCGTTGAACCTGCCGCTCTCGGCGAGCATCTTGGCCGCCGAAGGAAGCTCGAAGGCTCCGGGGACGCGAACAATCTCGATGTCGGCGGCGAGTGCTCCGGTGCGGCGCAGCGCATCCGTGGCTCCGGTGAGAAGGCGCTCGGTAATGAAAGCATTGAAGCGCGAAACCACAACCGCGAACTTCATTCCTGTCGAATCCAGTTGAGATTCCCTGGTGGGCTGGCGCCAGTTCTCGTTATAGCTGAAGACGGCGAGTCTGCCGAAGCCGGCGGGAATCTGCAAGATGAAGAGGCGTGCGCCCCAATCGCAGTCAGCGATATCGGAGACGAAAGTAAAGCCATTGGCGCGGGCGGTCTCTGCAACGATGTCGGCGTTATCGACTTCTACGAGCAGCTCTGCGTCGGGCATGTCCTGGCCGTTGGCGAGTTCAACGCCGGATTCGAAGGCTTCAAACTTGCTCCCCTTGTTGCGGCGGCCATTCCAGCTTTCTCCGGGAGCAAAACCGAGGCAAGAAAAAAAATTCTGAAGCGAACGAAAGTCTTCGTCGGAGGCAGTGCGCAAAAGGCGATGAATTGAGCGGATCACATCCTCTTTTGTACCACATCTGGAAGGGAGGCACGCACTGAGGTAGGACCGTGCTGCCGCCATCACTCGCAAGCACGGACGGCCCAGCGCTCAGATACCCTTGAACTGCGGCGCGCGTTTCTCAACGAAAGCGCGCGTGCCCTCCTCTTTATCCGCCGTGGAGAAGGAGAGTCCGAAGAGCGCGGCCTCGTAGGCGAGTCCTTCTTTGAGCGTCATGTCCAAACCACGGTTTACAGCGTCGAGGCAACAGCGGGCGGCAATGGGCGCGTTGGCAATGATCTTGTTGGCGAGGGCTTCGGCGCGGGGAAGAAGTTCGGCGGAGGCCACCACCTCATTCACCAGGCCGATTCGGAAGGCTTCATCGGCCTTTATCATGTCGCCGGTGAGAAGAATTTGCAGGGCGCGGCCTTTGCCGATAAGGCGCGGCAGGCGCTGCGAGCCGCCATAGCCGGGGATGATTCCGAGCTTGATTTCAGGCTGACCGAAGTGGGCATTCTCCGAGGCAATTCGCATCGCACAGGCCAGAGCCAATTCGCAGCCGCCGCCGAGAGCAAAGCCATTTACGGCGGCGATGACGGGCTTGCCGCAGTTTTCAATCAGGGAAAACAGGGCCTGGCCGCGCTGGGAAAACGTCTCTGCTTCAACCGCGCTGAGCCCTGCAAAATCATTGATGTCGGCGCCGGCGACGAACGCTTTCTCGCCATCGCCGGTGAGGACCGCGACCCGCACCTCAACGTCATCGCGGACGGATTGAAAGGCACGTCCGAGCTCCTGCACGGTTTGGATGTTGAGCGCGTTGAGTACCTTAGGGCGGGCAACGGTTATGAATGCAATCTGATTTCTTTTTTCGTACCGAAGGTTTTCAAAGGACAAAAACGCAGCCATGACGGCGCCTCCTTGAGCGACCCACGAGTGTAACAACAGAAGATGGAGGTCGCAATCCGCCTCTTGTCCTCGGAGCAGATCAGCCCTCGGTTTGGCGAAGCCATTCTGCACCGCCAAGGGTAGCGGCATAGTTGGCATCCACGCGTTCCCTTGAAGGTGGACGCATGATTCGGGTCGCGGGTTCCACGAAGGCGGAAGAGGTTGCTAGGCCGTTGTGTTTTCCCTCGGTAACCGAGCGTGCATGGGTGCGGGATGGCAATGCAATTTATGGTTTCTCGCTCTGCGAGCGCAATACTTCGCGGATTTCGCGATTGATCCTGGCCGCGTCGCGAGTCGCCTGGTCGATGAGGTCCAGCCACTTCCGGCTTGCATCGTCGAACTTGGCCTGGCTGAGCAAGTATGTAGCCTGCATGATGGTCTCAATAGAATTACTGAGGTCGTGCGCAAGAGTTCGGAGTTCCTTGCTGATCGGCAAAGGAATTTTCTGCGCGCCATCGGAAATGGGCTCGGCCATGTGGCTCCTCTGAATTTTCTAGTACTCATTGCTCCCTGGCAAAGCGAGCGCACGAGGGGAAATCCCGGCAACAATATCAAGGGTTTATCTTCCCCAAAACGTTTCGTCGAGCGCAGAATGGGAATTCTGCCGATCGCAACCGGATAGCACGAATATAGTCCGCTATGAACCTTTGCGCAAAAACGGGACGGCCTTTGAGCTGCACTCGACAAAGCGGACCCATGTGCTACAATCCATTTGCAAGCCATGTGGAAAGGCATGACCAGCACGGTCATTATGGCGTTGATCGCCTCCTTTCACCGGGCCGAAGTGGCGGAATTGGCAGACGCGCATGGTTCAGGTCCATGTACTCGCAAGGGTGTGGGGGTTCGAGTCCCTTCTTCGGCACCAAAGACATTTAGGCCCTGTGTTTCCTACCGGATACGCAGGGCTTTTTGCTTTGTGCCTAATTCGTGCCTAAAAATGAAATCCGCCGAATTTAGGGAATACTCCGCCGCCCCGACGCAACTATAGGGCGGGGTAGCTGACCCGTTTCGCATCATACGCCAGACGGCAAACGCAGGTGCGCCATTTTCGCAGCGACGATTCAGCGGCTTTGCAGCGCAGGAAGGGAATACTGATGATAGGCCGGGCTGACATGGATACGAAACGCGATATCTTGGAAAGATGGAGACGGTAGTCGGGATAGACTTTGGGACAACAAATAGCACGGTGGCTGTAGCGGACCGCTCAGGTTATGTGACCACGGCCCGCTTTCATTACGAAGATATTGATGCCGAGACATTCCGCTCCATTCTGTTCTTTGTTCCTCCGGAAAAAAATCCGCGAACACCCATGAAGTCCTATGCCGGACCGGAAGCCATACACCACTACTTGCATGGTGAGAGCGGCGGCAGGCTGATTCAATCGATCAAGTCTTATCTCTCCGACTCGACGCTGCGCTCGACAAATCTGTTCGGGCGAAATTATCGCCTGGAGGAACTGGTATCTTTTCTGCTTCGTTCCCTGAAATCAGCCGCAGCCAGTTCCGGGCTTCCAACGGGAGTCCGAGCAGTGGTTGGGCGCCCGGTACGATTCGTCGGATCGAAGGGCCCGGCGGACGATTTATTTGCGCTTTCGCGATTAACGGAGGCCCTTAGCCTGGCGGGGTTTTCCGAAGTGCAATTCGAGTTTGAACCCGTCGCAGCGGCATATTCCTACGAGGCTCTGGTGGATCATGAAGAACTTCTGCTGGTCTCCGACTTCGGGGGTGGCACGACGGACTTCAGCCTGATTCAGATCGGTCCCGAGGCTCGAAAACTGAAGGATGCGAAGCGGCGAATTCTGGCCAATGCAGGACTGGGCATTGCCGGCGATGATTTCGACGCGAAGTTGATCAGGCATCTGGTTGCGCCACTGCTGGGGCGCGGCTCGATGTGCCGCCTGGTGGGAAAAACAGCAACCATGCCGAACTGGCCCTATGCCAAGCTCGAGCACTGGCACCAGCTTTCCTTTCTGAAATCCAAGGAGAACATGGAGGCGCTGCGATCGTTGCGCGCCCAGGCGGTGGAACCAGAGAAGATTGCGAATTTTATTTTCCTGGTCACCGAGGACCTTGGCTTTAAACTGCACAGCGCGGTGCAGCGCACGAAGTATGAGCTGTCGAGCAAATCCAAATCGCTGTTTTCCTTCCGTGTTCCCGGGATCGAGATCTCTGCGACGGTGACACGCAAACAATTCGAAGAGTGGATCTCCGAAGAACTTCACTCCATCGCCAACTGCCTAGACGAGCTGTTGAAGCAGGCTGAGATCAGACCAACACAGGTCAATCGAGTGTTTCTGACCGGAGGAAGCTCGTTTGTTCCGGCGGTGAGGGCACTGTTTGAGCAACGGTTTGGAGCGAGCCGTTTGGCAAGCGGCTCAGAGTTCACCTCGGTTGCGAAGGGCCTCGCGTTACGTGCTCTTGATGGGCGTGCCTAATTCCGCATTCCCGGCCGGGATGGTCGCCTGCATCGCAGGGCGCATCTGAAGGCATGCCTGTTTTGTGTCTAATCTACCGCTGCGCTCTTCGTGTGACTTACCGAAGTGCTCGATTGAGCTACCGCCGGCAAAACTCCGCCCAGCCCGGCGAACGTGCGGTTGAAACGATCCCTGGCTTCTTTCCCTCGCGCCGGTTTGAGGTACCGCATCGTTGATGCGAGGTCAAGGCGATTATTTTCTGACGTTGCTGCAACTTCCGCAGTTTGTTCGGTGAGGTTGGGTGAGTGGCTATCAAGGCTTGTTGGTCACGAACTGGTCACGAAACTGTTGGCTGAAGACGTGTTTTAGAAGTACGCTCCTGAAAAACCAAGACTCATTCAAAGCGCATTTTTCACGTTTCCAATCGCAATTGCAGTATCAATCGCCAAACAACAGTATCAAAGCCGGATGCTTCGCGCTGCCCGGAGCGGCGAGGGATGCAAACTGGGATGCAAACAATGACGCTGGTTCTGGTTATTTATTGTTTCGGTCTATTGGGACGCCACTGGATACGGCGCGCTGCCGCAACGGATGGCGCGCACCGACGGGTTGGCGAAAAGGTTGACCCGGAGCCAGACCCAGCTCTTGGGGTCCTTCCATACCGGGTCTGCGTCTGTACCCAGAAGCACGTTTACCTTGAACTTGTCGCAAAGCGCGTCCAAGTTCAACTTCCGGGCAGCATCCGGATCATTAAAGACTTTGGCGAATGTAGGGAAAGCCTGCCTGCACTTTTCAAGATCGCCCCCGAAGGCACTTCCACAAAACTCGTCTCCCATCAAAGCCTGTCGCGTCGAATACAGGTGGGACATCAGAACCTCGTCCCGCACCGGGTTATATTGAACCATGGTGCCGGGGGAAGTCATTTCGTCGAGCCGACCAAAGCCCTCGCGCATCCAGTAGGCGCGCGCTCCGAATCCAGGGGAGCCGAGGAAGCGCTCCGAACGCGCCACCGTTCCCGAATCCGCCAGTGGCGCGTAACCGCGCAGCAAGGCGAGTTGGACTCCGGTGCCCGCCAAACCCAGCACGAGCGTGCAGATCATCGAGATCCTTATCCACGGGGCCCTGAGTCCTGTCTGCTCGGGGCCATCGCGGCAGAAGAGAACATCGTGGACCAGCGGTGCCGACCAAATCAGCAGGATGAACTGAACCACCAGCATCCCCCTGAATCCAAGGTCGTTTTGCGGCGACGAGTCCGACTTCAAGAAACTCATCATGACCAGGCAGACCCAGAACATCGTCCACGCCATTCGGCGCTGTCGGCTGAGAGGGGCCGGGCTCCGCCGATCCCGCCACAGACATAGGCCCATGATCAAGGCGAAGAATCCAAATTCGAGGGCGTACACGTACAAAAGAACCGGCAACTGCACCAGATCGAGTAGCCAGGAGTCGTGCAGTCCAATCTTGCCGAGAAGTTCCAGCGCCGGGGGATAATCACGGATTGCAAAAAAAACGAAACGCTCGCCGACGCTCGCCGCACCGCCCAAGCCGGTGTTGACCTGTTTTGAAAGCAGATCCAACAGGTATGGCCAGGAGAGCAGCAACGAGAAGGCGCCGGCCACCGCGTAGGCAACGAATGTCTTGATCTTCTTCTGCCTTAGCGTCAGCAGCGCCCAGAGAATCGCAAACACCGCGAAGGGGAAGGTTACATAGACCGAAAGTCCGGCGGCGCTGGCAATGGCTAGTCCCGATAAAACGGCTGCCCAGACGCTTTGGCGAAGCGGAGTTTTCTCCTCGATGGTGGAGAGTATGAGCAAGCCGGCCATGCAGGCCGTAAGCGACGCCACATGATGCGGCACCCACAACAACGAACCCACCCAGGAAGTGACCTGGTTGGTATCCCACCACTCCATGTCCGGCAACAGCGCGTGATAGCGGTGAACCTCCGCGGCGTAGGGGAGAACGTCCAAGCCGGTGACGGCCAGCAGAACGATCCCAATCACCGATTTTCTGCGAAGATGTTCGACCTCTCCAAAAAAATATTTGAGATAAAGCGGAATAATTGAGGCCAGCCCCAAGCCGCTCCAGAATACGCTGGCGTTGAGACACGCTTTGGCACTGAGGCCAAACAGTTGTCTCGGCAATGCACACACTACGTACCAATAGTAGAAATACCGAAGAACGGGAATCTTTCCCAGACCGTAAAAGGGATTCCGCGGCGGTACCCCCCACCTGGCTGCCGCATCGACGAAGGGCACGCGCACCGAGTGATCAAATGCGACAAAGCTGACGTAGAGACGCTGGCCAACCTGCAGATCGGCCAGCGAGAATTGCACCACCAGGAACCAAACCAGCATCACGCCGAGCAGGCCCCAGGTGCTGCGCCGGACACCGGAGAATATTGCAGCCCGGTGCGGAACCTGCACTATCAGAGTAGTTAGGGAGACGACAGCGAGCAGTAGGAAAACCGTGAGCGTGACCTTGTACGAGGACACCCTCGTCAACAGAACCGCGAGGATCGGAGTAAACGCGATGGAAAACGCCGAGCTGAATAGTACCTGTTCGGCCGCGGAACGGTGCCGCAGGCAAAATGTATTGCTGGCCAACCCCAGGAGATAACCGGTCGGGAGAAGGAACAGCGCGAAGGCGAAAGTCGCCAACGTGGTCTGCGCCAGGTCGGCGGCCATAAAGTTCTGCATATAGAAATTCCCGATCTCTTGGATTGGCCTTTGCAAAGTCTTGTATGCACGGCTTTCGCCATCGACCGCGGAGTAATTCCGGAGTGTACCCCATCCATTTGAGCACATCAATCCGATAACAATGCCGTATTTGGCAACGATGTGCAGAATCTTAATGATTTGTTCCGTCCTGTGTTTCGCTCCTTTCCTTTGAGATAAATTCACCGGGAAAGATTGAGCGGCGAGATGCGATATCATCAAGAGTTGCTGCGGCTTTGTTTTTGATGAGTTGCGGAACATTCGATGTTGGACCTAATGGAGTCTGAGCAGCAATGAAGCTTTCCGATTACGTTTTTCGCGTTGTCGCAGACAGTGGTGTGAAACATGTCTTTCTGGTGCCTGGTGGGGGCGCCATGCATCTCAACGACTCCCTCAGCCGCAGCGGGATTGCGTACGTCTGCAATCTGCACGAACAGGCGAGTGCAATTGCGGCGGAGAACTACTCCAAGGCGACAAATCATCTCGGTGTTGCCCTGGTGACCACTGGTCCGGGAGGCACAAATGCGATCACCGGCTTGGCTGGTGCATGGCTGGATTCGACGCCGTGCCTTTTTCTCTCCGGTCAGGTGAAACGAGCGGACCGGATGTTTGCACCGGATGGAACACCGCTGGGCGTTCGGCAAGTTGGAATGCAGGAGGTCGATATCGTCTCGATTGTCCGTTCGCTGACCAAATACGCGATTACCGTAGACGATCCCAGTTCGATCCGCTACCACTTGGAGAAGGCGCTCTATCTTGCAAAGTCGGGCCGCCCCGGTCCCGTCTGGATCGATATTCCGCTGGACGTTCAGGCCAGCCCGATCGAGCCGGAGTCCCTGCCAGGTTTTGATCCTTGTGCGTGCAAAGCGGAATCTCAAGTTGATTTGCAGGCGCTGGTCAGTGAAACGATCCGCGCTTTGAATATGTCCGAGCGGCCCATGCTCCTGGCGGGCAACGGCATCCGATTGGCGCGTGCGGAAAAGGAATTTCTTGAACTGGTCGAAGTACTGGATATTCCGGTCGAGTCGACTTGGCTCGCGATCGATCTGATTGCCGATAGTCATCCCTTATTTGTTGGACGTCCAGGTTCACTTGCGCCTCGCGGGGCAAATTTTGCAGTCCAGAATTCGGATTTTCTGCTGACGTTGGGCGCACGGCTGGATCGCGTGATCACGGGCTACTCCCCAGAGCGATTTGCTCGTGCTGCTCACAAAGTGATGGTGGACATTGATCCGGCCGAACTGGCCAAAATGGGCGATTCCATTCAGACCAAGGTGCAGGCAGATGCAGGTGAGTTCATCCGCGCGCTACTTTGCCGCAAAGCGGAGATTCAGCGAAAAGACCGGTCATCCTGGAAGCAGCGTTGCGCCGATTGGAAAAGTCGCTATCCTGTAGTTCAGCCTGAACACCGCAAGCCCGAGGGGCTTGTCAGCATGTATCACCTGGCAGAGGCCCTCCAGGACGTGTTGCCACCCAATACTCCCATCGTTTCCGGCAGTTCGGGCAGCGCGATTGAACTCTTCCTCCTGGCCCTAAGGGTTAAGGCCGGACAGAGGGTGTTTCATACGACAGCGCTGGGAGCGATGGGATACGGCATCGCGGCTTCCATTGGAGTCTGTATGGCAAATGGGCGGCGCCCTGTTGTGTGTGTGGATGGCGACGGAGGATTTCAATTCAACATTCAAGAACTTGAAACGGTTTCGCGCCTTAAGCTGCCAATCACGTTCTTTGTGCTGAACAATGACGGTTATGCCTCGATTCGCATCTCGCAGACGAACTTCTTTGGCGCGCCGAGTATTGGTTGCAGCCGTGAGACGGGACAAACATTGCCGGATATAACCAAAGTTGCCCAGGCCTATGGCTTGCAGACCGACGTTATCAGCAATCAGCGTGATCTTCGCGGCGATCTGCGGCGTGTGCTTGGCCGGGGCGGACCGCTGGTTTGCGATACGCATGTGCTGCCCGACGAGTTGCGCGGTCCGCGACTTTCTTCTGTGCAACGGCCAGATGGATCTTTTGTGTCCAAGCCGCTTGAGGATCTTTATCCCTTCCTTTCGCGCGAGGAGTTTTTCTCCAACATGTTGATCCCAGTGGAGGAGGAGTAGCGCGGATGCGAATCGCGATGATGCAGGGCCGGCTTCTACCGCCATATGATGGGCACTTTCAGTCCTTTCCCGTCGAACGCTGGAGAGAGGAGTTTGCGCTCGCAGCGGAAGCGGGACTGGACGCAATCGAATGGATTTATGACTCGGTAAGCGAGTTCGATAATCCAATTGGAACTGCGAACGGGTTGGCAGAGATGCGCGAACTGAACCAGAAATGCGCGATCGACGTGGTTTCGCTCTGCGCCGACTATTTCATGGATTGCCCGCTCGCCAGAGGCAGCCTAGTGGAGCGGGAGGGGAGAATTAACAAGCTGCTGTGGCTGCTTGATCGCTGCCAGGTAGCCGGCGTGCGGCGCATTGTGATCCCCTTTGTGGACAATTCCAGAATTGAAAACGACGCCGACGAAGCAGAGGCAGTACGGGTGCTCCGCCGCGTGCTTGAGTACGCCGAGAAGTCCGGCATTGAATTGCATCTGGAAACATCGCTCGATCCACGGGGATTCAGTTCGCTGCTCGCCAAGCTGCCGCATCGGCTGCTGAAGGTGAACTACGACTCAGGAAACAGTTCTTCTCTGGGATATGACCCCGTCGAGGAAATTGAAGCCTATGGTGACCGAATCGGCAGCGTTCACATCAAGGACCGTATGCGCGGCGGTGGAACCGTTCCGCTTGGAACGGGCAAAGCAAATATTCCGCTCCTGCTCTCCGAACTATTCCGAATCGGATATAGGGGAGACTTCGTGATGCAGATTGCGCGAGGCGAGAGCGGAAAAGAGCTTGCGTGGATTCAGCATAACCTTCAACTTGTGGTGAGCTTGTTGCGTGCGGCAGGATTCGTCTTTGGAGTAACGCGATGAAGATATTGATGGTTGGCTTGGGGGGCATTGGACAACGTCATCTGCGTAATCTGCGGACTTTGCTTGGGAGCAAGGTGGAGATCATCGCCTACCGTGTGCGAAGGCTTTCCCGAGTGATTACGCCCACTTTGCAAGCAGACGAGGGGCGCGATGTCGACAAGGAGTACGGCGTGCAGGTGTTTGGGGAGTTGGATGCGGCGCTCGCGGAAAAGCCCGATGTCGCGTTTATCTGCAATCCCAGCAGCATGCACGTTCCCGCATCCGTGGCTTGCGTTCGGGCTGGTTGCGATCTGTTCATCGAAAAGCCCCTGTCGGATGAAGTGGAGAGTTTTTCCGAGTTGCAAGCTTTGGTCGAGAAGCACTCTCGCGTCGTCATGGTTGGATATCAGCTTCGCTTCCATCCCTGTTTTCTTCGCATGCAGGAGATTGTGCAGTCCGGCGTGCTGGGTAACCTGCTCGGAGTACGCGCCGTGGTAGGTGAGTATCTGCCCGGCTGGCATCGCTATGAGGACTACCGGAACGGCTATGCCGCGCGGGCAGAGCTGGGTGGGGGAGTCATTCTCACGCAGATTCATGAGTTTGACTATCTCTATGCATTGTTCGGTAGGGCGAAGCGTTTGTTTTCCATCGGCGGACACTGGAGTAATCTTGAGATTAATGTTGAGGACGTGGCCAGCACGCTGATGCAGTGCGAGTTTTCGGGCAGGCCGCTGCCTATTCATTTGCAGCAGGATTACCTGCAACAGCCGCCTCAGCGGCAATGTGAAGTTATCGGAGATTCGGGCAAGGCCATCCTCGATTTCCCGACGCTCTCGGTCACATTGTATGGCGCTGAAGGAACCATGGTGGATCGATTTGCGTGCCAGCAACTCGACCGCAATCAGCTTTTTCTCGACGAGACAAAGCACTTTCTGGAGTGTGTAAGAACGCGGAGCAAACCAGTGGTGGACCTGCACGAAGGGATATGGAGTCTGCGGATGGCGATGGCGGCAAAGGAGTCTATTGCAACCGGCCGCGTAATCGAGCTTTCCTGAGGAATTAAGAAATCATGACAGAAACAGGGAATCCTTTTGATCTGACTGGACGTGTGGCCGTAATAACCGGGGGCGCGGGACTACTCGGGGAGCAGCACGCCCGTGCTATCGCCAAGGCGGGCGGCATCCCAGTGCTGGTGGACATTCATCAGCAGCGCGCCAGCGAAAGAGCGGAAGAGCTCTCCCGCGAGTACGGAGTCGCGGCAATTGGCTGCGCCGTGGACATCACAAAGCAAGATAAGCTCGAGGCGCTCTGCGATGAGATCGTAGCGCGCTTCGGACGGCTGGATATCTTGATCAACAATGCGGCCAATAATCCCAAAATGGAGACTGGCTCGGAGGTGAACTTCTCGCGGCTGGAGAATTTTCCGTTGGCACAATGGGAGGCTGATATTGCCGTGGGCCTGACCGGCGCCTTCCTGTGCAGCAAGGTGTTTGGAAACTACATGGCGAGCCATGGCGGCGGAGTTATCGTAAATGTAGCTTCGGATCTCGCGCTGGTTGCCCCTGATCAACGCATCTACCGGCAGCCCGGGGTGCCGGTAGATTTGCAGCCCGTCAAGCCGGTCACTTATTCGGTGGTGAAGTCTGGGTTGGTAGGGCTCACGCGATATCTGGCCACGTACTGGGCCGCCAACAAGGTGCGCGTCAATGCCATCTCACCCGGTGGCGTCTTCAATAGCCAGCCAGAGGATTTTGTTGAACGCCTGACAAACCTGATCCCACTTGGACGGATGGCGGCAATCAACGAATACCAAGGCGCAATTGTGTTTCTGTGTTCTGATGCATCGTCATATATGACAGGCACGAATCTGGTAGTGGATGGCGGAAGATCATGCTGGTAGGTTCAGGCGACTACGTAAAGCGTTCAGTCTCTGTTCCGGTCCGAAATTTCGGCTGTTCGAGTCGAACCGGCGGAGGCGAAGGAAGGCGGTGGCTATGAAACACCTTTTCCGCTCCTGTCCTATTTGCGCTGGCGAGCGCGGAGATGTACTGCATCACCAAAAATTCGCAGTGTCAGACGATTATCCGCTGCCGGATGAATACGATGTGGTGATCTGTTCATCATGCGGCATGGTATATGCCGATACGTCCGCGACTCAGGCTGACTATGATAAGTTCTACGCCACGTGCTCTATTTATGAGCAGCCAGCCGGAGCTGATGCCGGCACAACTCCCCCCGAAGATCTCGCGCGCCTTGAGCAAATCGGAGTCCTATACGCCGGCCACATTCCTTCCAAACAGGCTCGCATCCTTGAAGTCGGATGCGCCAACGGGGGACTGCTTCAAGTGCTGGGCCGTTTGGGATTTCGCAATCTGATTGGTGTCGATCCTTCCAAGGCTTGTGTGGAAAACACTCGCAGTGCTGGCTATCAGTCTTATCGCGGAGATCTTGCTCATCTACCCGCGGAGATAGGCCATTTTGACGCCGTGATACTCACGGCCGTCCTGGAGCATGTTCTTGATGTAAAAAGTGCAGTCTCGGCATTGGCAAGTGTTTGCACTGACGATGGCCGAATCTTCCTCGAAGTGCCGGATGCCGCTGGTTACGCGGACTACCTGTATGCCCCCTTTCAGGACATCAATACAGAGCACATCAATCATTTCTCCAAAGCTTCGCTGCAAAATCTAATGGGCCAATTTGGTTTTAGTCCTGTGCTGGAGCAGCGTCTGCTTGTTCCAGGACCATCTGGCCTTATGTTTCCTGGTCTTGAATTAGGATACGAGCGCCGTTCCGGTCATATTCAGCAACCTTGGATCATCGACAGCTCATTTCGCGGGCAGATGGAGCGCTACATTCATGAATCCCGTGTCATGATGCAAGGAATTGATCGGCAGATACAGAGAGTGCTGGCGTCTTCAAACGAAGTCATTATCTGGGGGACGGGCCAATTGACCATGAAACTGCTCTGCGACACAGCACTGAAGCAAGCGAAGATCATTGCTTTCGTGGACGGAAACCCAGTCAATGTCGGAAAAACATTGCGCGGCGTGCCAATCATCCGGCCAGAGGAGTTGCAGAACCGCAGCGCGCCGATTATCCTGGCGACCTTGCTGCATACCCAAGGCATCCGCAGCAGGATCACTTCCCTGGGGCTGACGAACCCGGTGGTTGAGCTTCAGGCGGGTTGAAGGATGAGATTGCGGACGGAATCCAGCGAAGGCCGAATGAGGGCTCTTATTTATGCAACAGGTTTCGCCCAGGTAAACATCTGACCAAATTTATCCGGCGGCGAAACCTCATCTCCGATATCGGAAAACAGTTTCTCCAAAGGTTTCCACGTCAACTCTCCGTCTACCTTGTGATCGCTCTCGATTGCAAAATTGACCGCATGCGCTTTCAAAAACTCTTGAGAGCCTTTCACTGTGGCGACCTCCGCACCTTCCTATCCATTTTCACGTAGACAGGTACCTCGCCGCCCGGCATTGCATCAGCGTTAGAACTGCTCGCGACGAAGAGTGAGGTAGATCGGGTAATAACTCTGCGCGGCAACAATCATGTGTCCCATCCAATTGCCAACATTGAGGCGCTGCACGGCGGCGATGATAGTTTGAAGCTTGCCGGCGGTGCGCTCCATTTCAAACTTGAAAGGCTGCGCCAGACGATCGAGAAAGACGTCGTCACCAAGAGATAGGAGTTGGACAGGATATCTCTCACTCACCTTCTTTACGGCGCGGCGACACCATACAGGGTTGATCTCGGTTCGCATTGTCCGTGCGAAAGATGGATCGCGCCCAAGCAGACGCACCCATTGCGGCAGCAACGACCGCCACAGAATTGGTGGCTGAGGGACCATATAGTGGCCCTCGAAGTACGAGAGAAAATTCGGCAACTCAAAATGCAGAATGCCTCCCGGACGCAGTACCCGCACGGCTTCTTCCAGTACCTTCAATGGGTCTTCGGTGTGTTCGAGCACGTTGGCTGAGTACACGATTTCAAAGGACGCATCGGCAAACGGTAAAGTCTCGCCTTTCACGGGAATAATGCGTTCAGGATCGAAGCCATTTGCAAGGAATAGCTCCCGCGATGCAGAGAATGAAGTCCCGAAACCCACACCATCGGGTTCCGTGCCGTATCCGTCGACTTGGTACGACTTGATCCAGGTCGCCAGATTGGTTCCGAATCCAGAGCCGATCTCCAGAAGCTTTTTATCCCTCAATGACGTGTAGCGTTCCAATAATTGCGCACGCTTGAACGACTTCTCAAGATTGAGGTGGTCGGCGGCAGCGATCCTGGGCGGCGTCTTCGAGATACTCTCAAAAAACGCCCCAAGTGATTTTTCCGCCGACTCTCGAACGGGCTCTGGAACTATGATTGCAGACCTTGGCATAGGCCATCCTCGCTTTTTTGCCCGATAAAATCAATGATGAATGCAGACCTTCAATGCGCCTGAAGAGTAACCACCGGGTACCCTGATTCGAGCGAAGCAACTCTGCTGCGGACGACTCGGATATGCCGTAAGGTGGCGTACAGTTCCAGCACATTGGCTTCTTCGTTGTAGCACGGCGTCAAGAGGCTGATCGTATTCTGTTCCATGAGTACGCCTGCTCTCCCTCAGTCCGACCCTAACAGCCGAGATTTCGGAATCGCATAACAGACCAGATCCCACCCTTCCAGCAAATGAGGGCGCAGGAAGAATCTGTAATTTGGATTGATGGATTGAATCAGAAGCGGAATCTTCCAGAGATGATTCTGCAAATGATAGGTGCAGATGGCAAGCACCGGGGAATGCTGTTGGATGATTCCGCGCGCACCATTCAATGCGTCCAGTTCCGCGCCCTCGATATCCATCTTTATGTAAGTCGGTTCCGCTCCAGAAAGAGCCGAATCGAGAGTGACGCAGTTCACTACCATGTCACCCTTGCCGATAGAGGAGGCTTCATTTCCATCTCCGGAGAACGTATCCGTTCCGTTGTGGGCTCCCACGGCCGCGCATTGCAGCGTTATGGATTCTCGTTCCGGACGCATTGCCACCTCTTTCTCCAGTTTCCTGAAGTTGACAGGGTCAGGCTCAAAGCTGTAAAGCCTCTGGAAGGATTTCTTGGGCTGATCCAGAAAACTCCGGATACTGTCACCGTCGTACGCACCGCAATCGACGAACACCTCATGGTCGGTGAGTGGACAGAGTTCCAGCGGAAAATAGATCGTGTGCTGAACCGGATCGGGCACAGCGAAATCGCCAAGCAAACGCCAACGCAACTGCGCAAGATATTCACTGCGGGAGGCGGCATCCGACCACAGATGGCTGGCCCGACGCACCTCATCCGCCTGTTGATGCACCTTGTGGGGGAGATCGGCGGGGTAGTGCGGCAGGAAGACCTCCGCGTGCTTCCAAAACAACGGCAGGAATGTCATTACGTAGCGGCATCCCAAGCTTCGCAACTGCGCTTCGCGCTGCGCCATGCGATCTGCCCCCTCACCTCTCCATACGGTGATAACAAAAGCCGCTCGGTCGCCGTGACGGCGTGCCCCTTCTTCCGGAGACAACACCTCCACGCCTTCCACAGAGGTATTCCATAAGCGCATATCATTGTCTATAAAGGCGATAGGTTCAGTGCCAAGCTTGCGCAACCCGGACAAAGTCCTACGGCCAAAATGTCCCGCGCCGAATAATACAATCTGGTTCTTTGACGGACCCGCTGCCTGGTCAAAAGCGGCCCTCTCTCGCGCCGTTGCTCCCGCCTCACCTTCGGCAAACAATTCTTCAAGCGCCTTGGTCAATTCCTTCTCGGAAATTCCACTCGATCCAGAAACCATCTCTCACCTCAATATCAACATCAAAGCCGCTGGCCCGATGGAAACACGCTTACCGGCAACTCCTGCCGCCGTCGACCACAAGGTTCGTGCCCGTCATGTATGACGATGCGTCGGAACACAGAAACACGATTGCGCCCTGATATTCGTTCGTTGCAGCCATGCGTCCAAGCGGAATCAGGTTGGTAAGTCGCTCAACAAAATCCTCCGCTTGGCCATTGAACACGCACCGGGCGAAATGGCATTGACGCGAACCTTATGATCGGCCCAGTAGGTTAGCTGTACCACGGCACAAGGAGGAACAGATCATTTAAGATTCTCTGACATCGTTGCCATTACTGCAACATTGCTGCTGATTGTATTCCCGGCCGGAGACCGAAATCGACCTTTCCATAACGTCTAAGTGATCGAAAACATTTACTCGAACGCGTCCGTCACAAATGCTGGGGGCTTAGACCATGCACTCTTCCCAAGATAAGATTTTCCAAATCGTATCGTATGCGTCAGACGCACGCATACCAGAGGATGCATGCTGTTCAGGCGGCCATTTCGCGCGCAAGATCCATCAGCGGTTGGAGATCAGGTTCGAACTCTTTGCGGACCTTTTGGGTTGGGTACTCTCGTATCATTTTTGCCAAATAGTCAATCCAGATCAGTGCAACCCGTCACCATCATTTTTCGCTTGCGGCAAAGCGGCGAACCATGCATTAAATCCGGCCTTGACAGTGAAAGCAGCCGAAGTATAATTGGTTTCCGAAGATCTCGATTCCATGGCCGAACCGTATAAGTCGCACCCTGTTCTGCGACTTATGCCTCTTGTTACAGACGGACAATAATTTTGGTCCATGGATTTGCGTGGAGTAGAGCGGTTTCAAGGCAAACCAAATAATTGAGAGGGGTGTCATAGTGGGCATAGCAGAATTTTCCATGCCAGGCGAGGTGGTGCTGGTAACCGGTGGCCGCCGGGGCATGGGTAAGGAGATCGCGTTAGCGGTTGCGAAAGCGGGTGCTGATGTTGCCATCTGCGATGTCGTTACCGACGATGGCCAATTGCAAGCTGTGGCCACGGAGATTAAGAAGCTCGGCCGCCGTTGTCTCGCTATCCCCGCCGATACCACCCGGAAGAGCGATGTCGATACCATGGTTCAAAAGGTCATGGACGAATTCGGTCACATCGACGTTCTCGTCAACAATGCCGGTATCGTTCTTAGATCGCCTCTGCTGGACCTCCCGGAAGGTGACTGGGATAAGCTGATGAATATTAATGTCAAAGGCTATTATCTTTGTGCCCAGGCGGTTGCCAAGCGGATGGTCGAACAGAGGAAAGGCATAGTGATAAACATGGCCTCTCAGTATGCATTTAGAGTGACCCCACAGATGGGACTATACTCTATTGCCAAGGCAGGCGTGGCCATGCTCACCCGAGGGTTGGCCCAAGAGCTCGGCCAATACGGGATAAGGGTCAATGCTGTTGCTCCCGGGCTAGTCAGGACCGAATTCAGCCGGTCGAGTTGGACTAACCCTCAGCTTATGGAACAGTACGAAATGTCGGTGCCCCTTGGCCGTATTGCGGAGACAGACGATGTTATCGGCGTGGTTATGTTCCTGGCCTCGAGCGCTGCCAAGTATATAACCGGTCACACCCTTCTTGTTGACGGCGGGGCATTAGCATAATTTTAACCGGCAGGATCTGACATTCATAATTAGCAACGGTTCTCTTTTTGACATTGCCGGCAAGGCAGCGAGAGGAGTGGCCCGCGGGCCATTCCTCTCGACAACATCAACCTTCAACCAGAGTTCTTTGACAGAAAGTACGAAAGATACTGGACACTACCTATCCTGGCACGACAACGATCTCTGTAAACGTACCGCCTGTATCAATGCCGATCATGTGTCCCATACTACCTTCCTCTCGAGCAATCACGCTTATGCCGTGTAGTCAGCGATTAACCTGCTCCTTAGCAGGCGCCGCTTCTTCCTAACACGCCCCGTTGGCAACACCATTGTTCTTCTTGGATAAGCCAATGTACTCGGACTGCAACTGCTTGTTTCCCGCGAACTCTTCCTTACCACAGTGGTGCGCGATGCTGCCTTTCTGCATGAGATATACATAATCGCTCACCCTCAAAGCCAGCGGCACATTCTGCTCAATCAGCAAAATGGACAAGCCTGCTTCTTTCAGGGTAAGGATAATGTCTCCAATCGATTGTATGATGATCGGCGCGAGCCCCTCGGATGGTTCATCCATCATCACCAGTCGCGGGTTGGATAACAGTGCCCGCGCTATGGCCAGCATCTGCTGCTCACCACCACTAAGGTGGTTGCCTTTGTGATCGGCTCTAGCCTTTAATACCGGAAAGTACGCGTACATATCGTCTTCGACGAAACCTTTGCCTCTCATGCCGAAGATCAGATTTTCCCGCACACTCAAGGACGGGAAAATTCTCCGGCCCTGGGGTACAAGAGCTATGCCGAGTTGCGCAACCCGGTATGGGTTAAGATGCGTTATCTCTTTGCCGTCAAATCGGATGCTTCCCTGTCGCGGTGGCGTCAAACCCATAATCGAACGGACGAGGGTGGTCTTGCCCATCCCATTACGCCCTAGGACTGCGACGACTTGGCCTGGTAAAACCCGCAAGGATACGTTCCACAGAACCTGGCTCTCGCCGTATAACGTGTCCATACCGCTTATTTCAAGCACCTTTGGTTTCCCTCCGAATAGGTTTCCCCCAAATAGATTTTCCGGACCGACTCATTCGCTTGTATTTCTTCCGGAGTGCCTTCGGCGATAATCTTGCCGTAATACAGCACCAGAATACGTTGTGCCACTGTAAATACCAGGTCTAGGTCGTGGGCCACAAACAATACCGCGACGTCCTTGTTAGCGGCGCTCAGCAACATCGCTGCCAGTTCCAATGACTCCTGTGTGGTTAACCCGGCAGTCGGCTCATCTAATAGCAACGCGATTGGCCCGGAGGCGAGAGCCAGAATCAGTTCGAGGCGGCGCTGTTCACCGTGCGATAAAGACCGACATGCGATGTCCCGCTTGGACAACAGATCAACGGATTCCAACAATTTCTCTGCCTTCTCAAGAGCGGATTTATAGGCAGTCATCGGGCGAACCATTTGGCGGCTGGTCCGCGCAGTACCGTGCACAGCCAGAAGGACATTTTCCAGCACACTGAGCTGCAGAAATAAGCTGCTTACCTGAAAACTCCGAGCCAAGCCCAGCGAAGTCCGAACATGGGGCGGGCGGTGAGTGATATCACGGTCTAGCAAGTCAATCCTGCCAGAGAACGGAGGAATGAGCCCGGTCAGCACGTTCAATAAGGTAGTCTTGCCCGCTCCATTGGGACCGATCAGGGCCACCTTCTCGCCCCTTTCCATGGCGAAACTGATGCCCTGCAATACATGGAGACCTTCAAAACGAAAAAATACATTTTTAACTGTCAAGATTGCCATAGCCGACTGCCCGCTTCCACAGATTGGCCAAGCGGGGGAAAATGCCGCCGCCGGCGAAGAACACAGCAAAGATGAAGATCGCTCCCAGGAAAATAGGCCATCGCTGGGGAGCAACCAGGCTTATGTAGTATTGCAATACCAGCACCACCGCACTGCCGATAAATCCTCCCCACAAGGTTCCGGTCCCTCCGATGATGACCATAATGGTGGCCATTCCGGAAGCCGCCATCCCTATATTGTCAGGAACGATGCCCCCGTTGAAATACACATACAAAATCCCTGCCAACCCAGCGAACACACCGCTAATTACAAAGGCAATCAGTTTGCGAAAGCGGGTATTGTATCCCATCGTGCGCGCCCGCACTTCATTCTCCCGAATGCACACAAGGCTGTAGCCGAACGGAGACTTGGTAAAGCAGTACAGGACGATACCGCAGACCGCGACCACTATCAGCGTGAAGTAATAGTAACTGACGCTCAGAAGTGGAAACCCAATCTGCGGATACGGTATGCCCCAAAGGCCATCTTCACCATGGGTAGCTGATTTCCATTGAATAGCGACGCTATAAACCAACTGCCCCAGAGCGAAGGTAATTAACAAGAAATAGAGCCCCGACGAGCGGGACGCAATGATGGCGAATATGGCGGACAGGACTGCTGCCATCAGTATGGCAATCGGCGTAATAATCCAAAAGCTGTGGATATGCGTATATATCAAGAATAGAGCCGTAGTATAGGCAGCTATGCCGAAAATAGCGGCGTGCCCAAACGTCCACATCCCGGTATAACCAAAAGCAATATCCACGCTCATCGCTAGCAAGCCAAAACAAAGAATCCTGGTGGCTAAGCTAATGAAGGCTATGTCCATAAACGGAGGCGCTATCGCCAGGAACAGCAGTGCGGCGATCACCGGCGCAATGTACACCAGCCGTCTTCCTTTTGATCTCCGGTCCACCTTACTCGATTCCACGCCTCGCCCCCCGGCCTTATGATCGCTTCCCAAGAAGTCCCGAGGGTTTGAGCCCAAGGACAATTACCATCAGCATGTACATGACGTAGATTGCAGTTGCCGGCGCATATGCTTGCGCCATGCTGGTTACTATTCCTATCAGGAGCGCGCCCACCAGAGCGCCCTGGATCGATCCCACTCCGCCGACAATACACACGGCGATTGCCACGAAAATGATATCTCCACCGGTGGTGGCTGTGACCCCGCCAAGCACGGGTATCCCAATAATTCCGGCGAATCCAGCCAGCATAGCTCCGAAGCAGAAAGCACTGATGTTAACCGCCGTTAGATTAACTCCCGATGCGTATACGGTTTCCGGGTCGTCCATTCCTGCCCGGATGATGGCGCCGATTTTGGTTCGCTCCTGCACCCAGAACAGTCCCACACACACCGCTGCGCCAATCGCAATGACGGCAACACGGTAAAAGGAAACAGTATAGGCGCCAATCGTAAATCCATTGCTGAGCAGCGGAGGCACCATACCTGATCTTGGGTATGGGCCATAAAACAATAAGTGCAAATTGGCGATGATGTAGATAAACCCAAAAGTAACCAGAATCTGGTTCAATTCGTGCTTATAGAGCTTTCGCAAAAAGCCACGTTCGATTATCAGGCCGGTAACTCCAGCCGAGATGACCCCGGACAGGATTGCCAACGTAAAACTTCCTGTTAATCTCCCAACGGTGACGCCCGCGTATGCGCCTATCATAAAAAACGATCCGTGGGCGAGGTTAACGATACCCATTAGCCCGAGCACTACTGAAAGGCCCGCGGCCAACAGGAACAATACCATCCCATACGAAAGGCCGGATAAAAGGCTAACAGCTAGAACGTCCATGATAAAGGCGCACTCCCACTCCCGTTGTGGTCAGTCCCTACTCAAAACACCCGCGCAATTGAGACTCAGCTCAAGTCCTGCATCACCGGCTTACACTTGGCACCCACCGGCCATTGTTCAAAAATACTCGGACATTACAGGTCGGAAATATCTGTGGGACTTCGAGGTTTGAGCCGATCTTCCCGCAATGCCTCCGCCTTGCCGATAGAGGCACAGCCCAGGAATTCAAGGCATTGGGAACGGCCTGCCATCTTTCGAATAACCAGTAACTCAGCCTGCTTGCTTTAAACTGGACGGACTTTACCACTACAACTCCCAAGCGTCAAGATCTTTGCCCATCTTTAGCCGATCTTTCACCGGCCCAAGCGATAACAATGATGATCTTTTCCTGTCACAATCAGAGCCCCGGTGGGTTTGATCGGTCCCCTCCGAAACGGACGTATTCGTTCCCGTCGCTTGCTCCGCCGCAGGACCGTTCCCCTTCCCTCTGCATGATGTTTTTTATTGACAGTTGCTGCCCGGCAGGTGTAATTGGTTATGTTCCACTTATGGAGAGACTTTTGCCGACGCGCCTGGACTTGCGCGAAAACCAGTATCGAGCCCCACAACGAAGTCCGTTATTGATAATGAATGCGACCGCGGAGGGCTATAAGATTGGTTGCGCGGTATAGGCTTTGACCCGCTCGTGATTACGTAGCGGTAAAGGGTACGCCTCAGTATTCCTTATACAAAAGGAGCCTGACCGGTTTCCGGTCACAAGGAAACATGCACATGGGTTGGAGCGACAATGGGAAGCCACTGTGCGAGCAAGCCCGGATAAACGCAATGGTGTGGCAAGTTGAACCCGACTAACAGGTTGGGGCTGCGGAAGTGGAATCTGCACTTCCTAACGGCCGCCAAACCGCTCAAATGGACTCGCAACAGTAACTGTTTTCGCCGAGAAATTAAGATGCGTCGACCCTAAGGGAGGGATAGTGTGAAGAGATATCGTGTGCTTTGGTGTGTTTTACTGGCTGCAATACTTCTGGCTATGGCGATTGCGACAGGCTGCTCGAAGCAGGAACCTTCCATCATAAAGATCGGCCTGCTTATGGATGTAACCGGCCCAATGGGACCGGGTGGAATTGATATGGAGAGAGGCGCACGCCTGGCTTTCGAACAGGCCGGTGACATCGCTGGCAAGAAAGTCGAACTGATCATGGAAGATGCGGCCACCGATGCCGGTGTTGCTCTAGACAAAACCAAAAAGCTGGTGGAGACCAATAAGGTCGCCGCGATCATCGGCCCTGTCAATGGCGCCGGCGATGAAGCGGTCGCACCATACATGGAGCGGGTCCACGTCCCGCAGTTAGATGGCATGGGCGCCACCAGAAACGCTGTCGGCCATGACTGGACCTTTGTTCCTCTTGGCATTTGCGAGCAGATCACCTATGCGGCCGGCATTTATGCCCACGATGTGCTGCATTACAACACAGCGGTAACCTTGGGGACAGATTTCGTGGCCGGTCACGAGTTTATCGATGGCTTCAAAATGGGGTTTGAGGCGAGAGGCGGAAAAGTCATTCAGCAGACTTGGTTTCCTATGGGAACCACCAACATGATCCCATTCATGACCGCGCTAAAAAAAGCGGACGTTGTTGCTTTCTGGGGCGTTCCCGCCGACGTCTTCGCCTTCTACCCCCAATACAGGGAACTCAACATAAAGATGCCTGTGATTCAACCGGAAGATGGAGGTGTAACCTCCTCCCCGGCAATGTTGGAGAAACTGGGCAAATCGGCAGTAGGCACCGTCGTTGGATCAACTTATCTTTACAACACGAATAATCCAGGAAACAAAGAATTCGTCGAAGCCTACAAGGCGAAATACCATCAGCTGCCCGGCGTAATGTCCGGGTGTGGCTACGCGCATGCGCAACTTGTGATAGCAGCCTTGAAGGCAACCAACGGAAATGTCAGCTCAGATGTCCTTTACAAGGCGCTAAAGGCGGTGTCGGTGGATACCGTTCGCGGGCACTTGAGTTTCCCCGCCGACCAGGGAGGCTTTGGCCTCGTTGTGAATTACCCGGCTACAATGTGCAAGATCGGCCCGAACAACGAAATCGAGCAGATACAGCCAACGTATAATGCCGAGATACATATGAAAGACGGCCAGTTCTGGACGACCCTGATCCAGTGATCCATTCGCCTGGATGGCATCCTTGGACCGGAGTTGCCGCTTCCAGTTTTCCGTTGCGCACTCCGGCCCATCGCCATCGGGCGGGGGCCGGAGTGCTTGGCTTTGACTGGCCGGGAGATCACCGGGCGCAGCCAGCCGCAAACGGCAGTGGAGTCTCTGCTTATGATGGATGTCTTCGTTGTCTGGCCTTGCCCCTGGAATCCGCATCCCATCGCTGAATGTACTTCGTAGTCGTCGTGACTGTGGGAAAGTAGGAAAGCGTTTTTTGCTTTCCTGCTTTTCCATAGCCTGCTTTGGTTTTCACGCGTTCAACTTGCGGATGTTTTCATATTGAACGCTGAGGCTTGTCCGAACTGCATCGGGCTGACATAGTTCAGTGTCGAGTGCAGTCTGGTTTGCTTATACCAGGGCAGCCAGTCGATGGCTTCATCTTTGCCCTGGCGGCGGCTTTCGAAGTGCTGGCCATGCAGCCGCCAGGACGGATGCGCTTGTGCTCTGGTACAGCTACTCTTTCAGCTTCAGCTTGTCCTTGTTTGCCTCAAGGAACTCGCGCAAGTCCTGCGCCCTATCCAGAAGCTTGATCCACTGCTCGTAGTATAAGGTGACTGGGAAACGTCCAAGGCCGTAGACGCTAACGCCGCCCTTGTCGCTCACCTTGAAACTCATGGTGCCGCTGCGTTGTTCCTTGGCCTTGAGTGCTTCGAGTTGGGCTTTGAGTTCTTCGTAAGTTGGCTCGATCATTTTGGGCTCCTCTGATGCAATTTCACTTTGCTTCAATCTTTACCGCATTCTAACCCGAAAACTTCACGAACATGAAGACGCGGAAGCTCACTTCTGCTACGAACGTGTGGTCGAGACAGCGTTTGAGGCAGGAAGAAAGGCTTCTGCGTGTTTGAAGATAGCACGACACAGTGTCTGTCGTTCCCCGGATATTTATGCCAAGCCCGCGGTGTTGCCGTTCGATCAAACAAATGGCAGTTCTGATGGCGGAGCCATCCTGCTGAAGGCTGCTGACCGCCGTTCCCGGTTGGTCGAAGCTCTGGCCGGATGTCTGCGAGCCAAGCGGCAAGCCGGCAAGGTTGATCACTCTTTGCCCGAGTTGTTGGCGCAGCGCGTGTTCTCGATTGCCTGTGGTTATCCAGACGCCAACGACTCGGC
>Ga0182030_10002325_pt1 | contig 40211 bp, 32 predicted proteins | sample 812S3MmetaG_FD_121299 | JGI IMG/M metagenome (GOLD analysis project Ga0182030, IMG submission 121299) | Permafrost microbial communities from Stordalen Mire, Sweden - 812S3M metaG (Illumina Assembly) | ecosystem: Environmental > Terrestrial > Soil > Wetlands > Permafrost | place: Sweden...
AAGAGCCGGAACAAAAAATAAACGCCGAGCCTCAGCTCGCGCTCGCAGCCTAGAAACTGCGACGTCCGACCGGTCTCAGTCCTACGGGCCGGAACCGGGCGCCATCTAGTGGGACTTACCTGACCGGTTGCGCCGACGGGCCGTCAGGGACAATTCAGTCGGATACGGAACGGCACTGATGCCAGTAACGGCGTCGATCCCGACAATCCACCACTGGCTGCGCTCGGAGAAGACCTACTGAGAAGCCGGAGGACGCGGGTTCGATTCCCGCCACCTCCACGATGCCCTGACCTGTTTTCCCGCAGGTCGGGGCATTGCTCTGGCCCAGATTCAGCCGAAAGGAACGGGCCGAGGGCACGAAATAGGCACACGGCGGAAAGGCGGAAGGTGCTTGCAGATGCGTTCACCGATGACGCAACGGCGTGGGCGACGGTTGCGCTCGCCCTCCTAACCGTCATTCTCGCCAGTATTGGCATGGCGCAAGCGAAGCTGACTCGTGCGTCGCTCAGGCTCACACAGTCCGCCCTCAATCTTGCAACTGTGGACACTCAGGAGGCCATCAAGGCTCGTATCGATCAGCGACCACGGTGACCCCTGGGGCTTCGAATCTCCATAGCAGCACCTGAGATGCGGGCGACACCATCGAGACGATCAGAGCAGCTACTGCAAGAGCGAATGTGCCGTCCATCCGTCAATCGTCCCTCTTTGGCGTTGACGACGGCTTCCACTCCCCCACTCTGAGGCCGTCCGGAACGCTCGGACGGGTGCGGAGGCATCGGAGGTGGTCAAGGCAGCAGTCCCGAGGTTCGCTCAGTCCGACCCCTTCTCCTCCATTTGGTCATTGGATGGTTTTGGGAAGGGGGACGTCTTGGCCGTTCCCCCAGGCGTGGTCGCATCGACCAGGCGCTCACATTCCTCGATCAACTCGGGGTCTCCTGCGCCATTTTCGTGGGCGTCGAGGTATGTCCGAGCATCATCCGGCGATTGAGGGTGCCAGTCTTTCGGCCACTTGCTCATGCCGCAACCGTAGCGGAACCCCTAGATCGCTGCCCTTCCGCGCCCAATCGCCTGTGTGTCCCGCAAACAGCCAGGGGTGGGGGCGGGTTGGTCGCGGCGGCATTCATTGAGCTGCTCTTCGTGCTGTTCGGGGCCGCCGTGTTCTGAGCCGACGGCCCCATCGGAACTGAGACAAATCACGACCCGATCGGGGTTACCCGGCCAGAACCTCGAAATGGTGACTTCACCGGGCGCCGCGGGGTAGAACTTGCCCATGGACATCTTGGTCGTGGTGGGCAAGGCCGACCCACCGAGGACCTTGTCCGACAAAGCTCGCTCGATTCGCCGCCATGGGGAGGGTGAATCCCTGATCACCCTGGTCGGCGATCTGAGGGGCCGTATCCCCCGCAGGGTCGGCGTCGTCGGCCCGGTCGAGGAGTCGATAGGGGTGGCCGCAGCACTCCATGACGCCGGACTGCCCACGGTGTTGTTCACCGATGAGGAAGTCCCCGCCGGGTTGGCCGGATCGCTGGCAGGGGTCGAGGTACGGGCCCTGTCCGATCCCGGTCCTCCGATGATGGTGTCCGACTCCCTGCTCGACCTCATCGGCAACACACCGATGATCCGCCTGGATCGCACCGCCCGCGACCTGGAATGCACCCTCCTGGCCAAACTCGAGATGTTCAACCCCGGTGGCTCGTCCAAGGATCGGATCGCCCTCGCCATGATCGACGCCGCAGAGCGGGAAGGTCGATTGTCCCCCGGTGGCACCATCGTCGAGCCGACCAGCGGCAACACCGGCGTGGGACTGGCCATCGTGGCGGCCCGCCGTGGCTACCGGTGCATATTCGTATGCCCCGACAAGGTGGCTGCCGACAAGATCGCCCTCCTACGCGCCTACGGGGCAGAGGTCATCGTCTGCCCGACATCGGTCCCGCCCGAACACCCGGAGTCCTACTACTCGGTCTCCGATCGTCTGGCCCGAGAGGTACCGCTGGCCTGGAAGCCGGACCAGTACCACAATCCCAACAATCCCCGCTCCCAGTATGAGACCACGGGGAAGGAAATATGGGAGCAGACCAGCGGCCGGGTGACCCACTTCGTCGCCGGCGTCGGTACCGGCGGCACCATCTCCGGGATCGGTCGCTACCTCAAGGAGCAGAAGCCCTCCGTGACGATCGTCGGCGCCGACCCCGAGGGCTCGGTCTACTCGGGAGGGTCGGGTCGTCCCTATCTGGTCGAGGGCATCGGCGAAGACTTCTGGCCCTCCACCTATGACCCCTCGGTCGTCGACCAGGTGGTGGCCATCTCTGACGCCGAGAGCTTCGCCACGGCGCGTCGCATCACCCGCCAGGAGGGTCTGCTGATCGGTGGATCGGGAGGGACGGCCATCGCCGCCGCCCTACAAATCGGGCGGGACCTACCTCGTGACGCCGTCGTCGTGGTGCATCTGCCGGACTCGGGACGGGGTTATCTGTCGAAGCTGTACAACGACGGCTGGATGGCCGACTACGGATTTCTGCACGCCGCCGGGGTCACCATTGGCGATCTGCTGGCCACCCGTGATCCATCGCTGCCCATGCTGGTCCACACCCATCCCGACGAGACGGTTCGACAGGCCATTGCCATCCTTCGCGAGTACGGAGTCAGCCAGATGCCGGTTATCAATCACGAGCCGCCCGTAGTCCTGGCCGAGGTGATGGGCTCCGTTACCGAACGCGACCTCATGGACCGGGCCTTCGCTGATGCCGATGTTCTCGACCAGACAGTGGGTGAGGTCATGGGAGACCCTTTGCCTACCGTCGGATCGGGTGAACCGCTGGAAGTGGCGGTGAGCCGCCTGGAGGGTGCGTCGGCCGTCTTGATCCTCGACCGCGGCCATCCCGTGGCGGTGGTGACCCGGGTGGATGTGCTCGCCGCTCTGGCCGGCACCTCCCGCTGAGATCGACATGGACGACCCCCTCGATCTGACCGCCCTGGGATTCGAGACGCGCGCCATTCACGGAGGCACCGGGCCCGATGGGGTATCCGGTGCCGTCAACACCCCCATCAATGTGTCCTCTACCTTCAAACAGGACGCCGTCGGCGAGTACCGCGCATTCGACTATGCCCGCACCGGCAATCCCACCCGGGCCAGCCTCGAAGCCAATTTGGCGGTACTCGAAGGTGCCACCTTCGGATTTGCCTTCGCCAGCGGCATGGCCGCCGAGGACGCCGTCATGCGCCTCCTGCATCCGGGCGACCACCTGATACTGCCATCCGACATGTACGGAGGAACCTTTCGACTCGCCACCCAGGTCCTGGCCCCGGCCGGGCTCGAGGTCGAGACGGGGGATCTGGACCACCTGGGCGACCTGATGAGGCCCAACACCCGCATGGTGTGGATAGAGACCCCGACCAACCCGCGACTGCGCATCATCGACATCCGAGCGGTGGTCGAGGTGGCGCACCGTCAGGGCGCCCTGGTGGTCGTGGACAACACCTTCGCCACTCCCTGGCTTCAGCAGCCCCTGAGCCTGGGCGCCGACATCGTGGTGCATTCGACCACCAAGTATCTCGGCGGCCACTCTGATGTCGTCGGCGGATTCGTGGCCACCAATAACCCAGAACTCGCCGATCGCATCGGATTTCTCCAGAACGCCGCCGGTGCCGTTCCGGGCCCCTTCGACTGCTTCCTCGTGCAACGGGGAATCAAGACACTCTCCATTCGCATGGAACGCCACTGTTCCAACGCCCTGGCCGTAGTGGAGATGTTGGTCGAGCACCCCGCCGTGGCCACAGTGCTGCATCCGTCGCTCCCCGGCCATGACGGCCACGAGACGGCGCGTCGCCAGATGAGGGCGTACGGGGGCATGGTGAGCTTCACCCTTGGCGGAGGTGAGTCGGCTGCACTAGACGTCTGCCAGAGGACCCGGATCTTCACCTTGGCCGAGAGCCTCGGCGCGGTCGAGAGTCTGATTGAAAACCCGAGCCGCATGACCCACGCCAGCTTGGCCAGCTCCACCAGCGCGGTGCCGGCAGATCTGGTGCGGTTGAGCGTCGGTCTGGAGAGCGCCGACGATCTGGTCGCCGATATCCGCCAGGCGCTCGACAGCCTGTAAACCTAGGATTCAGGTCTGACGTCTCACGCGCTGCGGTGTCGGATCCACCAGTACGAAAGGCCAGCCAGAGCCAGGGCGGCGGCGAGATAGATCCCGAGCACGATCCACTGCAAGGGCCAGTAGTGCCCGGGAGGTTGGTACGTGACCAGTTCGTGGTAGGTGGTCCCGACCTTGGACACGCAGTCCTTCAGCACCGTCATGGCTCCAGCGGGCGCGGGCCCCACTGGAACGGCGACACCACCATTGGACTTGGCCGGGGGAGGGGCGGAGCCACCGAGGCTCGAACCGAGCAGTGGGCAGACACGCTGGAGATAGCCACTGGTGAGAGCCTGTCCGCCCTTGTCGACGATGTTGGTCGAGAAGATCCAGGCGTTCGAGATGTCCGGCGCGCCGGGGAACAGGTTGGGCTGACCTTGGTTCATTTGGCCGTAGCCGGACACCGTAGAGCCGAACGCCAGCGGGTAGGTGCGTTGCAACGGGGTGATGATCCACGGCAAGGCGAAGTGGTACATGAGCAGCTGGGTGGTCACAAAGGCCACCAGGGTGGCAGCCATGGCCGGAACAGTGCGACGGATCAGCACTCCGGCGGTGGTGCCCAGGGCGAAGGCGAAGGCGGCATAGCCGATGGGAGCGAGGTCGCGCTGATCGAAGTTGGAGAACATGTTCAAGTTCACCCGGTCGATCGGACTCGACCACCAGGTGACCATCAGGCTCAACAGCCCCGCGGTGGCCATGCTGGCCAGACCAACCACGGCGAGCTTCACGGCCAGCCAACGGGTCCGGGTCACGCTCTGGGTCCAGGCCAGCCGAAAGGTCCCTACTTCGAGCTCGCGGGCCACCAGTGGGGCTCCCCAGAAGATCCCGATCAGACCGGGCACCACCAGAACCAGGGCGTTGGCCAATACCCCGAGAAAGGGCAGGTCGTTGAGTAGAAACGTGCTGCTGGCCGTAGAGCAGTCGTCGTACTTGGCGCAGTCGCCGACGGTCGAGTCATAGACATGAACCAGGTGGATACCGGTGATCAGCGCCACGATGGCCACGACGATGAGGGCACCGACGGCCACTGCCCCCTGGGTGCGGAACTGCCGCAACGTGAAGCGGGTCATTGGACCACCCTGATCCCCGAACGACGATCGCCGCGGTCGCCGCCGGCTCGTCCCATGTAGGCCAGCACCAGGTCCTCGAGCCCCACCTCTTCGACCGTCCAGGCGGGATCGAGGACCGCCTCGTCGGTGCGGACGAGAAGCGTGCTCTGCTTGTCGGTGTGACTCTCCTCGATCACCTCTTGATTGCCCGGGAGGCTGTCCGGATCTCGACGTGGTCCCGTGAGCCGGCGGTGGCCGGCCAGTAGGTCATCTACTCCGCCGGCCACCTGCACCCGCGAGGAGACCAGCACGATCAGGTAGTCACACACCCGTTCGAGGTCGGCCACCAGGTGCGAGGAGAGCACCACGCTCAGCTCGTGCTCGACCACCGCCTCCATCAGGTGTTGGAGGAACTCCCGACGGGCCAGCGGATCCAGACTGGCCACCGGCTCATCGAGGACCAGCAGCTTCGGTCGCTTGGCCAGAGCCAGGGTGAGAGCCAGCTGGGCCCGCTGTCCGCCGGAGAGCTTGCCCGCCTTCTGCCTCGAGTCCAGACCCAGCTGCTCGATGCGGCCTTCGGCGAGATCGGCGTCCCACGTGGGGTTCATCCACGCACCGAAGTGGAGGTGGTCGGCGATCGAGAGTCCTCCGTAGGTCGGGGTGTCCTGGGCCACGAAGCCCACCCGGCCCAGGTGCTCGGGACTGCCGGCCGGTGGTTGGCCGAGGACCGAGATAGATCCCGCGGTGGGACTCAGTAATCCGACCGCCAGGTTCAACAACGTCGACTTACCGGCCCCGTTCGGCCCGACCAGTCCGACCACGTGCCCTTCGGGGATGTCGATGGTGCAGTCGGAGAGCGCCCACTTCCGGCCGTACTGCTTGCCCAGGCCACGGGCCTCGAGGACCGCGTTCATGCTATGGCCTCCGCGGAGGAGGCCCGAAGGCACTCCTTGTAGAGCGCTTCGATGCTTTCGTCGTCCAGCCCGGCCCGGCGGGCCTTGGCGAACCAGCGCCGCAGCTCCTGGCGGAGAGGTCCGTGCGAAGCAAGCGAGGCATCGCTGAGCGTGGCGGTCACGAACGTGCCCACCCCCGGCCGGGCGGCCACGATTCCGGCGTGCTCCAGCTCCTTGTACGCCTTGAGCACGGTGTTGGGGTTGATAGCCAGGCTGGCCACGACGTCTTTGACCGTGGGGAGCTGGTCGCCCTCGCTGAGCAGTCCGAGTCGGAGGGCGTGGCGGACCTGATGGACGATCTGCAGATACGGCGAGACGCCTGAACGGGAGTCGAGATGGAACTCGATCATGCATCCTCACTTTAACTAGGGACCTAGATGAATATGTACCTATCGAGACAGCTTGTCAAGTGCCAAGGATCCGAGCGCTACCATGACCACGTCGCCTGGCCTGTTTTCCCGCAGGTCAGGCGATGTTCTTACCGTCGGTCGGGCCGGCGCTACGGGGCGGGACGACCAGTCGATGCCGCTCCCCGTTGTCCTGACGGCCGGGAGACGGCAGAATCGCGGAATGCTCACCCGGTCCGCGGCTGGTTATCTGACGATCCGTTCCGACTCCGGCCCCGATTCGGCGGCCGGTCTGCAGTCAGACGGTTACGCCGTACTCCGGGGCGTCTTCACTCCCGGGGAAGTGGCCGAGCTCTGCCACGACGTCGAGCGGGTCTTCGGCCAGTTCCCGCCCGACGAACGCGGGGACACGCCCGAGGAGGCCGCGCCGTTCCGCTACGAGATGCTCAACCGGAGTGGCCCCGTGCAGAAGGCCATCGGCCACCCACGCGTCCTCGAGGCCATCGAACCTCTCCTCGGCGAGGACTGCCACGTCATCGCCAACACCGCCTGGTGGCAACCACCTGGCAACAACGACCACCTCGGAAGGTTCTGGCATATCGACGGCGGCCCGCACATCCCCCGTGATCCCGAGGTTCCGTGGGATCCCCGCATCCCCTATCCCGTGTTCGCCGTGGCCAGCCATCTCTACCTGTGGGACTGCCCCATCGAGGCCGGTCCGACCGGGGTCATCCCCGGTAGCCATACCTCGGGGCAGCCACCGCCTTCGGACCGGGCCGATGACGACGGCCTTACCTGGGGCGGACATGGCGTCGTGCCCATCGTGGCCCGGGCCGGCGACGTGGCTTTGTTCGTCTCGGACCTGTGGCACCGACGGATGCCTCCGGAGTCCGGGGATCCGGGGCGGATGTTCGTCCAGTGCCACTATGGGCGTCGCGACCTGGCCCAAAGGATCCGCCCCACCGCCCTGGCCAACCAGCTCTCCGAGGACGCGCAAACGCGGGCCCGGACACCGAGGGAACGGACCCTGGCCGGGCTCCATCCCCTCGGGTTCTACGACGGCTGATCGGCCTTCCCAACCCCTCCCGCCCAGAACCGCTAGCCGGTGGGCAGGGGCACGAAGGGCCGGACGCTGACCCAGCAGGTGCCGGGCGGGGGCTTGCCCACGGTGGTCTTGCACAGCGACGAGGGCGGTGAGTTCACCCGTAACTTCACCACCTGATACTCGGTGGGGCCGTACCGCTTGTCGGGACCGTAGGAGAGCACCGTGGACCAGGTGCCGGGGAAATCGGTGATCTTGGACATGGCCGTGACGAAGGTCCGCCGGTTGAGGTCTCGCCCGGCGTTCTTCGCCGCGGTGGCAAAGAGGGCGATGGTCTGGCACCAACCCGCGATGGGGCCCTGCTCCTCGACCACGTCGTTCATGTTTCCCGGGGGCACCTGGGGATAGGCCTGGTGCCAGAGGTCCCAGCACTTGCGTAGACCGGGGTCATAGCCACCCTGGCTCTGTGGTCTGGGGCTGTCGATCCCACCGAGCGTTTCCGTGGTCACCCCCTCCTGACCGTTGAGGGCTTTGGCGTAGGGCACAGGGAGCAGACCTAGCGACGACTCGATGCTTCCCTCGTAGTCACTGAGGAGCAATTTCGGATACCACTGCTGCTGGGTCTCGGCCTGAAGCACCGGATAGAAGACGTTGAAGGGGATGAGCGGGATGACCGAGGTGACCCCGGCGCTACGGAGTTGTTGGACCACCAGGGGAGCCTGGGCGTCGGTGGTGGCTGTGTCGTCGGGGTTCGAGTCGACGGTCTTGACCACCGGGGTGATGCCGGCGTTGCGCAGGTCAGGCAGAAGATACTGGTTCAGGGCCAGCTCATCCGAGGCCCGATCGCCGGCGATGACCCCCACCTTGACCGTCCCCCCGAGCAGGTGGGCGCTAAGTCCCCAGTTGACCACGGCCTGGAGGATGGTGGCCTGGTCCGGCCCGGTCCACCACAGGTAGGGCGAGCCTTCGTTGGTCCAGTTGGTGACCGTGGACCACGCGCCGATGAAGGGGGTGTGCCCCTCCTGGGTGATGCACAGCTGATCGTCCCCGGTCCAGTCACCAAGGCCGTCCAACACGGCGAACGCCGCCGGCGAACCGTCGGTCCAGGTCTTGCACAACGCCCGCATCTGCGTCTCGTTGGTCGGGTCGAACGACGTGATGATGGGGTTGATGGTCCGTCCGTTGATGCCGCCGGTCTGGTTGATCTGTTTGACGAAGAGCTCGATGGCCTTGGTCTGTTCACCAAACTCGGCGTCGGCGGCAAATCCCTCCTGGCCGGCCAGGGAGTTGAGCGCAACCACCGGGAACACCACGTTGATGGTGCCCTTGGTGACGCCCCGGCTCGAGGTGCTGGCCGTGTCGACCGGCGACGGCTGTGCCCCGGCCGTCGGCTGGCTCCCGGAGGTGGTGGGGGTGGAGCCGGCACCGGAAGTTCCTCCGCAGGCGGCCGCACCCATCATCACCACGGCGCCCATCACCAGGATCCGGGCCCGGACCCATGCCGGGCGGTGCCGGAAACGTCTACCCGGCCAACGCGCCGGCCGCCCCTTGGGAATACCCCACTGCCTCCCGCGCTTCGGCATCGATCCTCCCTCTCCCCACCACCGTGCCGGCCGCAACGATCCGACGTCCCCCAGCAATGGCCTCCACACTCTAGGTACGTTCAGCCGGTCGCAGGGGGCACCCTGGTGCCGGAGCCGAGAAAGGAGCCTCATCGGCGCGGAGGGCACGGCCCGGTAGGCAACTCAACTGTTGGAAAGCTCCACGAAATCGACGTTGACGCTTCCGTCCCCGGTGGCCACGGTGATCAGGTTGACCCCCGGCCCGAGGTCCAGCTGCAGCGGGATGGTCTGCCATGTGGTCCAAACCGGGGTACTGGAAACGGTCAGCCGAGCCGAACCGAACTGCTTTCCGTTGCCGGGGTCGGTGGCGTACACGTGGAGGCTGGACGGTCCCCCGGTGGCGTTGGCCACGCGGCAGGACAGCGTGTGGCGGCCGGCTTTGGCCACCGACACCGCTACCGAAACACTGCTCTCCGGCGTATCGAGGCCGGTGACGTAGCCCAGGCCCTGGTGGCCGGCAAAGGTGTTCTCGAACCGGGCAGTCCCGGACCACGCACCGACCTCGGCCGCGTAACGGGCCGGCCCCGACGGGGTGATCTTGACCAGCGACGACTGGTGGGGCTGAAGGTCTATGGTCCAGTCCGTCATGGACCCGAGGTCACGGTGGGCCCACAGGTCACGCACCGCGGCAGGCCCCACCAGCCCGAGCTCCGATGCGAACTCGATCGACCGGGTCGAGGGACCCGGTCCATTGCCGCGATTGAACAGACCTACCACCCAGCTGCCGTCGGGCAGTTGACCGATCCACCGTTCGGGGTCGCGGCTGGAGGTGTCGTAGAAAAAGTCGTGGCAGTTGTGATAGATGGGTTTGCCCACCAGGCCGGCCTGGCGAACGGCCAGGACCTCGCGGTTCTGGAAGATGGCCGCACTGTCCCCGATGGTGTCCTGGCGGTCGCAGATGGCGATCGGGGCTCCGGCCATGATGAACAGATTGACGGCCGACTGCCGTTCATCGTCGTTGGCGAACGAACTGATGAGCAGGGGATCACCGTCGAGGATCAGCTGTCCCCGCCCCGACACGTCCGAAAATCCGGTGAACCCCAAGAAGGGGTTGTTCCACTGGGACCAGATGGGTTGCCAGCTCTGGGGCCCCTCGCTCAGGTTGATCCAGGTACCGAAGCTGGCGTCGTTGTCGATGCGCACGAGGTCACCGAAGCGGCGTTCCCCGGCCCCGTGGTCGAACAGATTGGGCATGACCAGGCTGAGCTGCATGTCCCCCGCCGCTTCCCGCATCCAGGCCAGCGCCTGCAGGTAGGAGTCCCGGCCGTGGGCCGCTCCCACCGTGCCCTCGCTCTGGTCGAACCCCACCTCGTACCAGGCCAGAAAGTCCATGCGGAGAAAGACCACTCCGAGCTCCCGGAAGTACGAGACATACCCTTTGATGTACTCCTCGGCTCCGTCCCGCGTAGCGTCGACCCACTGCAGGCGGCCACCTCCGTCGAAGTTGTCGCCCGGGTTGACGAGGTCGCCCACCTTGATGTCGGGCCGACCGACGACGGTCACATCCGGATTGGTGACCGCCGACTTGGTGGCCCACAGGGGGTTGTAATAGACGCCGAGCTGGAGGCCCTTACCCTTCAGGTAGTTGACCCACCAGGCCCAGTCATGCTCCCAGTCGTCGGCCTGGCTGACGATGTAGCCGTGCGGGGTGATGTGTTGGGTGTCGTCGATCCATCCGTCGGTGCACACCATGGTGTAGCCGTAGTCACGGAAGGTGTCGGCCACCCAGTCGACGTTGGCCTTCCACACGTCCTCCGGTATCAGGACGTTCTCGAGGTATTCGTAGCCGTAGGTGCTCCAGTACAGGGGTCCGGCCCCGCCCGGCCGGAACTGGACGTTGTCGGTGGCGGCGACCACCGGGTCGATATCGGATAGTTCGACGGCCGCACCTTGGGTGGTGCACGAGCTGAGAGCGGCACCGGCCAAGCCGCCGATCACGGTGGCACCACCACCCTTGATGAACGCTCGTCGCGAGATCATGCTGCTCCATCCCGTTGTTCCCTCATCGGAGTCCGGAGGCGACCGTAGTTGATCACTCCGACCCACGCCCGGCATCGTGGGCCGGGCCAACGGGAATCAGACCTGGTGGTCAACCATGTCATCGGGAGACGTGGTCAGACGTCCTGCGCCGGGCGGCCCGAGTTGAGTACCTTTGGGCCGACCCACCGACCCCGGAGCGACCCATGCGCCAGGACCAGTCCGACAGCACCGACCGTCCCAGGGGCCTCACCCGGCGCCAACTCCTGGCCGCCGGGGCGGCATCGGGTGTGGGAGTGCTGGCGGCTGCTTGTGGCCAGGGATCGGCTTCGTCATCTTCCACCACCGTGGCCCGGTCGGCGGCGGTAGCCCCGGCGGGCTCGGACCTGGGGGCCGTCGAGCACGTGGTGTTCTTGATGATGGAGAACCGCTCCTTCGACCACTACTACGGGACCTATCCCGGGGTGCGGGGGTTCGACGACCATCCCGCCGGGCAACTCGGCGCCTTCTCGCAGGTCTGCCCGTCCAACACTCACTCCTCACCGGCCGGGCGGTTGTTGCCCTTCCGTCTGGACACCGTCGGCACCGACCTGGCCGACTGCACCTTCGACCTCACGCACAACTGGGAGCCACAGCACCAGTGCCGCAACGAGGGGAAGATGGACTCGTTCGCTCGGGTCCACACCCGGCCGTCCAACGAAGGGCCCGCCCAGGGGACCCTGACCATGGGCTACTACACCCGAGCCGACCTGCCCTACTACTACGCCCTGGCTGATGCCTTCACCCTGTGCGACGGTTACCACTGCTCGGTCATGGGTCCGACCCATCCCAACCGGCTGATGCAGATGTCCGGCACCATCGATCCGGCCGGCCGGGCCGGCGGGCCGGTGGTGGTCACCAACGGATCGCCGTCGGCACTATTCAGCGTGCACTGGGAAACCATGCCCGAGGTGCTGGAGGACGCCGGGGTGAGTTGGAAGTACTACAACCCTCCCGGAGACCTCTACAGCATCGAGACCATGCGCAAGGTCGGGCTGACCACCGACAGCGTCCTGCCGTACTTCTCCCAGTACGAGAACCCTTCGTCTGTGCTGTACCAAAAGGCCTTCCTTCCCAACTTCCCCGGGGACTTCGCCGCCGACGTGAAGGCGGGAACTCTGCCCGCGGTGAGCTGGATCAGCACCCCGATCGGATACGACGAGCACCCGCCGGCTCCCTCGTTCCTGGGCGAGTGGTTCACCGACCAGGTCCTCAAGACCCTGGTGTCGAACCCCGATGTCTGGTCGAAGACCGTCCTGTTCCACATGTACGACGAGAACGACGGGTTCTTCGACCACGTCAATCCGCCGGTGGCCCCGAACGGGACGCCGGGCGAGTACCTGACGGTCGATCCGCTCCCGGCCGCCGCCAAGGGGGTCGCCGGCCCGATCGGACTGGGGTTCCGGGTCCCGATGCTGGTGCTCTCGCCCTTCAGCCGCGGAGGCCACATCGCTTCGCAGACGTTCGATCACACCTCGCAGCTCCTCTTCATCGAGGAGCGGTTCGGGGTGAAGGCCCCCAATCTCTCGGCCTGGCGCCGGTCGGCGGTCGGCGATCTCACCTCCACCTTGCACCTGGGTCGGAGCGACACCGTCGTCCCGCCGCTGCCCGCCACCCGCAACGACCCCGCCTACATCGCCACCAAGGGGTGCACCGAGACGGACCTGCTCGAAGTGGCCACCGACCAGCCCCCTTACCCGGTGCCCACCATTCAGCACATGCCCACCCAGGAGACCGTCTGACCGTCACCGACTGCGGCTCCCCCCACGACACTCGAAGGTGAAACGGCTGCCACACCGGGCAAACAATGGCGGTGGCCAGGGAGATTGATTATCCTGGCGGCAGTCTGAGGTCCGGACCGGGCAGCCCGGCGCAGGCGATGTTTGACGAGGGGGTGCGGCGTGGCCACGAAGAGAAGTCGGGAGTCCAGAGGTGGTTGCGCGCCACGGAGGCGGTGGCGGGCCCTCCTCGGCGTGATGGTGGCCATGACCGCATGTGTCGTGGTGAGCGCTGAGCAGGTGAGTCCGCTTGGTAGCAGCCACGAGTGAGCTCCCCGGTCAATCACCGCAACCCGGTCCCCATGGGCCGGACTCGGTCCTGCTGCCCTACATCACCCGACCGGCCATCGAGTGGGCCCGGAGGCCCGACGCCAGCGATGAGGCCGCGCTCTGGCAAGCGGTCGAAGGCACCATGGTCTTCGGCGACGTATCCGGATTCACCAAGATGTCCGAGCGGCTGGCCCGACACGGGAAAGTCGGTGCCGAAGAGGTAGCCGACGCCATCAATACCTGCTTCGAGCAGTTGTTGGCGGTGGCGTACCAGTGCGGCGGCAACCTGCTCAAGTTCGGCGGAGACGCTCTACTGCTGCTGTTCACCGGGGATGACCACGCCACCCGAGCTGCCCACGCCGCCGTGGGCATGCGGGCGAGGCTCCGCCACGCCGGGCGCCTGGATACCTCGGCCGGCCGGGTGGTCCTCCGGATCTCGATTGGAGTCCACCGGGGTACCTTCCACCTCTTCCTGGTGGGTGGATCGCACCGTGAGCTCATCGTCGCCGGTCCGGCCGCCACTGACACGGTGGGCGCCGAAGGCACCGCTACGGCAGGTGAGATCGTCATGAGCGCGGCGACCGCCGCGGCCTTCGCCGAACGGATCCGGGGGCCGGCCCGAGGTCAGGCCTATCTGCTGCGATCGCCCGGAGGGTCGACTCCGGCCCTTCCCATCACCCCCCCGGAGCTCGACGGCGTCGACCTGTCCCGCCACGTGCCCACAGCCATCAGGAGACATCTGCTGGCCGGGGGCCAGGAGCCCGAGCACCGGACGGCGACCGTGGCGTTCCTCCATTTCGACGGGACCGATTCCATCGTCAGCGAGAACGGCCCGGCCGATCTGGCCGAACGGCTCCACGTCGTGGTCCGCCGGGTCCAACAGGCCGCAGAAGAGAACGACGTGTCGTTCCTCGGAACCGACATCGACCACGATGGCGGCAAGATCATCCTGGTCTCCGGCGTTCCCCGGCGAGCCGGTGAAGACGAGCAACGGATGCTCCTGGCGCTGCGCCAGATCACCGCCGAGGAGCTCCCCCTGGCCCTGCGGATCGGGGTCAACACCGGCCCGGTGTTCGCCGGCGACGTGGGGACGCCCTTCCGGAGGACCTTCACTGTGATGGGAGACACGGTGAACCTGGCCGCACGCCTGATGGCCAAGGCCGCTCCCGGGCAGGTGCTGGCCACGGCTGAGGTGCTCGACCGCTCGTCGGTTCGATTCCAGACCACTCCGCTGGAGCCCTTCATGGTGAAAGGGAAACGACGGCCGGTCACGGCCTTCGCCATCGGCGCCGCCCACCGCTGGCGCGGCCACCGGGTCGACCGGCTACCCCTGACGGGTGTCGATGCCGAGCTGGAGGCCTTGGATGCCGATCTCGCCGCGGTGACCGAAGGAGCGGGTCGGGTGGTCGAGATCGTCGGCGACCAAGGCACCGGAAAGTCGAGGTTGGTGGAGGAGCTCACCGGTCGGGCCGGCGACATCCGCACCAGGACCATCCTGTGCGAGAGCTACGAGTCGACCACCCCGTACGCCTCCATCTGGTATCTGGGCCGGGCTCTCCTGGGCCTGGCCATGGATGCCGACCCGGACACCGTGACCGACCAACTCCGATCGCGGATCGGGACCGCGGCCCCCGAGCTCCTGCCTCAGCTTCCGCTGATCGGTACGGCCCTCGACCTCGACCTTCCCGACACCCCCGAAACGGCGGCTCTCAAGCCCGAGTTCCGGCGCCGCGCCGTGGCCCGTTCGACGGCGGCATTCTTGGCCGCCACCCTCGAACGGCCCTTCCTCCTGGTGGTCGAGGACGCCCACCACATGGACGAGGCTTCCCAGGGGATCATGGAGGATCTGGTTCGGGAGCTGACCGACCGACCGGGGTTGCTGTGCATCACCCGGCGGCCCGCCGATTCCGGGTTCAGCCCGGAAGAGGGGGTCCACGTCCGTACCCTCCACCTCAACCCCCTGACCACCGACCAGGCGGTTCGGGCGCTGATCGCGGCCACCGATGAGGCCCCCATGCTGCCCCATGAGATCCGCCTGCTGGCCGAGCGCTCGACGGGCAACCCCATGTTCCTCGAAGAGCTGTGGCGGGCCCACCAGTCCGGGGCCCCGGTCGACGCCCTTCCGGACTCGGTCGACTCGGCCGTCACCGCCCAGATCGACCATCTCTCCCCCCGTGACCGCCAGGCCCTGCGCTACGCAGCCGTACTCGGGACCACCTTTACCGAGGACGAGCTCTTGGAGCTCCTCGGGCCGGAGGCGAACGGGAACGATCCCGATCACGCCCCCCGGCCCGAGGGGGTCCCTCCGGCCCTGCAGGAGTTCTTGAGTACCGAGCGGTCCGGCCTCATCCGGTTCCGATCGTCGGTGGTACGGGACTGCGCCTATGAGGGACTGCCCTTCCGTCGGCGCCGGGAGCTGCACGGTCGGGCTGCCGCCGCTCTGGCCGCCCGGAGCGGCGGTGACAGCGAGGCTGAACTGCTCTCCCTCCACTTCTTCCACGCTCAGGAGTTCGAACGGGCCTGGCAGTACGCCCGGTTGGCCGGAGATCGGGCTGGAGGGAAGTACGCCAACGTCGAGGCAGCCACCCTCTACCAGCGGGCTCTGGCGGCCGTAGTACGCCTACCTGAGGCCGACCAGACCGAAGTGGCCTCGGCCTGGGAGTCGCTCGGTGACGTACGTGATCGGGCCGGCGACTACCGGGGAGCCTCACTGGCGTACCGGCGGGCCCGCAAGCTGCTCGGAACGGACGTGGTGGCCCAGGCCGAGCTGTGTCTCAAAGAGGCTTGGATGCCCGAGCGGGTCGGGCGCTACTCGGAAGCGGTGCGCTGGATCCGACGGGGCCTCCGGATGATCGAAGGGGTGGCCGGCACCGAAGCTGGCCGGCTCCGGGCCCAACTGATGACGTGGTACGCGGCAGTACGCCAGGCCCAGGGCCGGAGTCGCGAGGCGGTCTCGTGGTGCGGACTGGCCATCGACGAGGCCAGGACCCACGGCGACCGCGACGCCGAGGCCCACGCGCTGTTCACCCTGGATCAGGCCTTGGTCTGGCTCGGTCAGAACGACGTGGCCACCCACTCGCAGGAGGCGCTGGCCATCTACGGCGAGCTCGGCGATCTGGCTGGTCAGGCGGTGGTGCTCAACAACCTCGGGGCCTTCGAGTACTTCCGGGGAGGGTGGGACCGGGCGGTCGCCCTCTACGCCCGGGGCCGGGATGCCCGGCTGGCCACCGGCAATGAGGTCGATGCCGCCAGCGGAACCATCAACATCGGCGAGATCCTGGCCGACCAGGGGCGCTATGAGGAGGCCCGGGAACAGATCCTGGGGGCCCTCCATGTCTTGCGGGCGGCCAGCTACCGGTACTCCATCGCCTACTCCTCCATGCTCCTGGGCCGTCTGGACTCGCGGACCGGGTCGTTCGAGGAGGCCCACCGGCACTTCGACGAGGCCCACGAGGGGTTCACCGCCAGCGGCCTGCATTTCGACGCCACCGAGGTGGACTCGATGGTGGCGGAGTGCCTGGCCCTGGAGGGACGGAGCCAGGAGGCGCTGGACCTGGCCTCCCCGCTGGTGGCCACCATGGTCGAGCAGGGCTCTCCTCGGGGCGTGGCCCTGGTGGAGCGGGTCCGGGGATACGCCCTGGTCCAACAGGGCCACTTCGACGCGGCCCGAGTGGCCTTCGAGGCCAGCAGGGACAGCGCCCTGGAGTTGAAGGCCGACTACGAGCTGGCCCTGACCCTCGACGCTTTGCACAGCCTGGCCGAGCTGCAAGGCGACCGGGACCTCGCCCACGAGCTGGAGGGACGCATCGCCGATCTGGTGGACCAGCTGGGCATGGTGGCGATGCCTAAGGTCCCTGGCTTACGACGGGCACCGTCCGCCGTCGACGCCTGACCAGCCGACCACCGAGGAGACCCGATGACCACTGTCGAGGAGTTGGCCGCCGAAGTGGCGGCGTTGCGCCGCCGGGTCGAGGACAGCGAAGGTGTGATCGAGCTCCACTCGCTCAAGGCCCGCTACGGCGAACTGGTCGACGAGCGATTCGGGCCCGATGGAGTCGTCGACGACGAGACCCTGACACGGATAGCTGACGAGGTAGCCGCTCTGTTCACCGTGGACGGGGTCTGGGACGGAGGACCCGGGCTGGGACGGATCACCGGTCGAGCGGCCATCGCCGAGCGGTTGCGAATGCCGACGCTCTCGTTCTCCCGGCACCTGTTCGTGAAGCCCAGGATCCGGGTCCAGGGGGATGAAGGCTGGGCCCGGTGGGACCTCCTGTCTCCGTGCCGTCGCCTCGATGGCACCTCGTATTGGATGTGCGGATACGAAGACGACCACTACGTCCGCCAGGACGGAGTCTGGCTCCACCGGTCGATGACCCTCACCACCGTGTTCATGTCCCCGATCACCGAAGGCTGGACCAAGATCCTGGCCTGACCAGAAGCCACTCCCGAGACGGGCTTGACCCCGTAGTCAGGTACGGCCGGTACCCTGGAGGGATGGAGGTCTTGACGATCGGCCAACTGGCCCATGAGGCCGGGGTGAACGTCGAGACCATTCGGTACTACGAACGGCGTGGCCTGCTTCGAGAACCGCCTCGGACCCACGCCGGTTACCGTCAGTACTGCCAAGAGGACCTCTGGCGTCTCCAGTTCATCTCCCGGGCCAAGCGGATGGGGTTCAGCCTCGCCGACATAGCAAGCCTCGGCACCGGGGACCGCGCCTCCGCCGAGGGTGTTCTCAAGATTGCCCAATCCAAGATCCAGCTACTGGAAGAACGGCAGCGGGAGCTGTCCGAGACCCGGTCCCGCCTCCGTCGACTGGTGAGCGTCTGCGAGGACCCGACCAACGACGACTGCGTAGGTCTTCGGCTCTCTACCTGATCGACTCCTCGATCTCCTGTACCAGCCGCGCCCGACCTCTGGCCCCGACCAGGCGCCCGGTCAGAGCACCATCACAGAAGATGAGAAGGGTCGGAATCGAGAGGACCTCGTAGCGGGCGGCCAGCTTCGGGTGTTCATCCACGTTGACCTTGACGATCTGAACATTGGGGACCTGGTCCGCGGCAATGGCCTCCAACGTAGGAGCGATGACCTTGCAGGGTGGGCACCACTCGGCCCAGAACTCGACCACCACCGGAAGCTCTGCGCTTCCGATCGTTTCGTCGAAGGTGTACTCGGTCAACTCGGCCATGGTGGTCGTCATGTCTTGCTCCTTTTGGTCGCCTCCCGGGAGCGTACGGTCCGTACCTGGGTCCGGAGTCAAGACCCTTTCGACTCCAACCGCCGACCATGGCGGCCAAGGACATCGCTGCTCGAAGCCACCTATACTCCCAGCGTGCGCCCGGAGGACTCGATCCGCCTCGGTCGGATCGTTCGGGTCATGAGCGAATTCGTCCGCCCCCGGCGGCAGGGGCCGTCGGTACCGGTGGAGGTGTCCGCCTTCCACGTCCACGGCGAACCGGTACCCGCCGTCGAGGCCTTTGCCGCCGACTACCAGCCGTTTCCGGTGGGCGGGGCGTGGGGCCCGCCGTGGGACACCACGTGGTTCCACATCCAAGGCACCGTCCCCGGCGAGTGGGCGGGCCGGCAGGTGGCGCTGGGCTTCACCATCGGCAACGCCGGCGACACCGGGTTCGGAGCCGAGGCCCTGATCTGGCGGGATGGCCAGCCGGCGCAAGGACTGTCGCCCAACCACCGAGAGTATGTGGTGGCCCGGGTGGCCAGCGGTGGCGAGGACGTCGATCTGTACATCGAAGCGGCCGCCAATCCGCGATCCCCCTTCGGCACCAATCCGTGGCCCCTGCTGCTGCCTGAGCCCGACGGCGCGCCGATGTTCACCCTGCAGCGGGTCGACCTCCACGTGCGGGACCCCGAGTACGACCAGTTCTGGCACAACTTCCGGGTGCTGGTCGACCTGATGTCAGAGCTCCCCGACGACGGTCCGCAGTTCGCCCGGATCTGTGCCGGGCTGGACCGTGCCTGCAGCCTGTTGGATCTGCCCGACATCGGAGACAGTTGGCGCTCCGCCCAGGGGACTCTCGTCGAGCTGCTGTCGGAGCGGGCGGCACCCGATGTGCACCGGGTGAGCATGGTGGGCCACGCCCATCTGGACACGGCGTGGCTGTGGCCCCTCCGTGAGACCATCCGCAAGTGCGCCCGCACCTTCTCCACGGTGCTCGAGCTGATGGACCGGTATCCCGAGTACCGCTTCGTGGTGTCCCAGGCCCAGCACCTGGCCTGGATGCAACAGCACTACCCCGACCTGTGGGCCCGGATGAAGGAGCGAATTGCCGAAGGCCGCCTCGAGCCCACCGGAAGCATGTGGGTCGAGTCCGACTGCAACATCCCGTCCGGAGAGTCGCTGGTCCGCCAGATCTTCTACGGCAAGAAGTTCTACCGCCAGGAGTTGGGGATCGAAACCAACGACGTCTGGCTCCCCGACGTGTTCGGCTACTCGGCGGCCCTGCCTCAGATCATGAGGCGCAGTGGAGTCAGATGGTTCCTGACCCAGAAGCTGTCCTGGAACCAGTACAACGTGCTCCCCCACCACAGTTTCTGGTGGGAGGGCATCGACGGCTCCCGGGTGTTCACTCACTTCCCCCCGGCCGACACCTACAACGGCAACGTCACTGCACGCGAGCTCCGGTTCGTAGTCGAGAACTTCAAGGACCACGACCGCGCCACCCGATCCCTCTACCTCTTCGGCCACGGCGACGGTGGCGGGGGACCGACGGCGGAGATGCTCGAGTCGGCCCGCCGCCTGGCCGACGTCGACGGCATCCCACGACTCACCATCGAGAGTGCCCGGACATTCTTCACCGAGGCCGAGGCGGAGATCAAGGACCCGGCCGTCTGGGCCGGCGAGCTGTACCTGGAGTACCACCGAGGCACCTACACCACGCAGGCCGCCACCAAACTGGGTAACCGGCGCGCCGAGTTCAGCTTACGGGACAGTGAGCTCTGGGCTTCGTTGGCCCCGGACGCCCACTATCCGGCCGCCGAGTTGGAGGGGCTCTGGAAGCTCCTGTTGTTGCACCAATTCCACGACATCATCCCGGGTTCCGGTATCAACTGGGTCTATCAAGACACCGCCCGCGACCACGCCCACATCCTGGCGGAGACCAGCTGCCTGACCCAGGGCGCCCTGGACTCGGTCGTTGATGCCATCGACACCTCGGACCGGAGCCACCCGGTGATCGCCTTCAACTCCCTCTCCCACGACCGCATGGAGCTGGTGCTGGTCGATGCTCCCCCAGGTACCCGGGGGGTGCTCGACCTTTCAGGCCAGGTGCGCCCGATCCAACACCATGACAATGGCCGGGCCATCATGATGGTGTCGGTACCGGCCTGCGGCTATCAGGTCTACGACCTGGTCAGCGAGGAACCACCCGCCACCCCCCGGGCCACAGCCACCGACCGGACGCTCGAAAACGAGAGCCTCCGGGTCGAGCTCGACGACACGGGCTCGTTGAGCTCGGTGTTCGACAAGGTTGCCGGCCGAGAAGTGCTGGCCGCCGGGTGTCGCGGCAACCTCTTCCAGCTCTTTCCGGACTATCCCAACTTCTACGATGCCTGGGACATCGACCGGTTCGCCCTCGACAAATCGGTCGACCTCGAACAGGTGGAGTCGATCGAGGCCGTGGAGGTGGGCCCCCTGCGGGCCGGGCTCCGGGTCATCCGCCGGTTCGGCCACTCCTCCATCTCGCAGGTCATCCGGCTGGACGCCGGGTCACGCTCGATCGATTTCGATACCGACGTGGAGTGGCACGAAACCAATCGGCTCCTCAAGGTGGCCTTCCCCGTCGACGTGCGGAGCCTACGCGCCACCTATGAGATCCAGTACGGACACGTGGAGCGCCCTACCCACGACAACACCAGTTGGGACGTGGCCCGCTTCGAGGTCTGTGCCCACAAGTGGGTCGACCTCTCCGAGCCCGGTTATGGAGTGGCCCTACTCAATGATTGCAAGTACGGCCACGACATCTCGGGCAATGTGATCCGCCTCTCCCTCCTGCGGGCCAGCACCTGGCCTGACCCGGTGGCCGACCGCGGCCATCACCAGTTCCGCTACCGTCTGCTCCCCCACGCCGGCGACCTGCGTGAGGCCGGGGTGATCGACGCCGGGTATGACCTCAACGTGCCGGTCCGGATGGTCGACACCGCGGCCCACGCCGGCACGCTCCCGGCCAGTGGCTCGTTTCTCTCGGTCGATGCCGATCATGTCGTAGTGGAGGCGGTCAAGCAGTCCGACCGTGGGAGCGGGCCCATGGTCATTCGACTCTACGAGGCATGGGGCCGGCGCGGCCCGGTCACCGTGCAGTTGCCTTCGAAGCCCACCCGGGTGACCCGGGCCGATCTACTCGAGCGAGAGTTGGGCGAGCTCCCGTTCGTGGACCGTGCCGTTACCTTTGACATCTCGCCGTTCGAGATCGTCACCCTGGTCATCGACCCCAGCGGATGACGGCTGGCCGGCACCACGTCGGATCACTTCGCCTCAGGGATCGGGAGACTCGACCAGATCGAGCAGAGAACGTCCGGTGAGTTCGAACATGGTTTCATCGTCGGACTGCCGCCAGAGATCCAGCAGTCCGACCGACAGCGGGTCACAGCCGTAACGCATGGGTCCGTCATCGTCGAGGATGGCGTCGACGATCAGTACGGCGGCATCGGCCGGGGACGAGACCAGTGGATCGGCAGCCTCCTGACGGAGCTTGGCGGCCTGCTCGGCCATCGGCCGGTACCGGTCGAACCGGGTGGCGGCCTGCTCCCCGGTACTGAGCCGGAACATGTCGGTGTCGACGGGCCCAGGGAGAATCTCCACCACCCGGATGCCCGAGGGGGCCAGCTCCACCCGGAGGGTGTCTCCCATGGCCGAAACCGCGGCCTTGGTAGCCCGGTAGGCAGAGTAGAACGGCACCGAGGCCAGGATGGAGGACGAGGTGACATTGCAGATCACCGCAGGCCGATTGGCCCTCAACGTGGGGATGGCCGAGGCGATGATCCCCACCAGGCCCACCACGTTGGTCTCGAACAGGGACCGCCAGTCATCCAGCCGAGAGTGCTCAACGGGCAGGTACTCCGAGTCGAGGCCGGCGTTGTTGACCAACACCCGTAGGTCGCTCGGCAGGTTCCATGACCCGGGGTCGGTGACGTCGAGCCGGGCGGGGGTGATCCTCCCCTCGGTGAGGTCGGCCAGTCCGGCGCCGTCGTCGGGGTTCCGCATGGTCGCCACCGTCTCGAAGCCCCGGTTGGCCAGTTCGATGGCCACCGACCTTCCGATCCCCCGGCTGGCTCCGGTCACCAGAGCGCTCCCGCTGATTTCCACCCGTATCCCCCCTTTGGTCAGTGTGTCGGACTGCCCGGCGTTGATCTGCTCGGCTTGTTGGCCGACGGACCTCTGACGGGGCCGCGGTTTGGCCTAGCGTCGTGACTCTACGACAAGGAGACGACGATGGGACTACTTGACGGCCGGCTGGCGGTGGTGACAGGCGGAGGCTCGGGCATCGGACGGGCCAGCGCCCGACGGATGGCCGAAGAGGGGGCCAGCGTGGCGGTTATCGATATCAACGGGGATGCCGCGCACGAAGTGGCCAACGAGTTCGGGGGCACCGCCCACGTCGCTGATGTCACCGATCCCGAAGCCCTGAGTGCGGCCGTCGATGCCGCGGTGGAGGCCATGGGCGGCCTCACCATCCTGTTCAACAACGCCGGCATCGGCAACCAGGCCCCGCTTCACGAGTGGTCGCTCGAGGAGTGGAACCGCCTGCTGGCGGTCAATCTCACCGGGGTGTACCTGGGTTTCCGGGCCGCTATCCCCCACATGCGGGCATCCGGCGGGGGCAGCATCGTGTCCACAGCCTCGATCAGCGGGACCCGGCCCGCAGCGGGAGAAGCTCCCTACTCGGCGGCCAAGGCCGGGGTGGCCGCCATCACGGCGTCAGCGGCGCTCGAGTACGGACCGACCATCCGAGTCAACTCGGTCTCACCGGGGATGATCCTGACCCCGCTCACCGCTCCCCTACTGCAGTTCCTTCCCGATGAACGGGAGCGGTACATACGGACCACCCCGGTGGGCCGTATCGGCGAGCCCGAGGACATCGCCGACGTGGTGGTCTTCCTCTGTTCCGACATGGCCCGGTTCATCACCGGCCAGAACATCGTGGCCGACGGCGGCATGACCCTCCACGGATCCGGGATCGACGGGATCTTCGAACAGATCTTCACCGGGCACTGAGTCAGAGATCGGGCACCGCCGCTGACGCTCCGGCTACGTTGAAGGTGTGGACGCTGAACGGTTCGGCCCCATCGATTTCGATCTCTTCCACCGGGAGGAGCTGCCGGCCCGACTTCGGGCCCGCGGCCCTGTCTTCACGGAGTCAGATGTCCGGGTGGTGCGGCCTCTGGCTTTTCAACTCACCGACGGTCGGGCCTACACCTACGTGCCTTCGCACGGGTCCTTCACCATCGAGGCCGGGAGCAACCGGGCCGATACCGTCGTGGAACTGGCCCCCGAGGAATGGTGTGCCTACGTGTGGGAGCTCCGGTCCTGTTTCGCCATGCTCTATGCCGATCAGATCTCCATAGCCCGAGGCTCCTTTGGTCAACTGGTGCGGTGGGAGCCCCCACTACGGGTGGCCTTCGACGGACAGGGGATATACGACATCGATGCTCCTCCAACGGTGGAAGACCCGGAGGGGAACCTGCTCGACTTCACCCGAACCTTCACCCTCGACGATCCGCAGGACGAGATTGCCGACTTTCTGCACAGCACCGGGTTCGTCCATCTCCGCCAGGTCATGGACGAGGACGAGGTCGAGGCTCTCCGGGTCGACGTGGACCAGGCGGTGGCGGCGGCTCGACCGGACGACCGACGGTCGTGGTGGACCACCGTCGGCGTCCGGCCCGTATGCAACCGGGTCAACTACCTCAACGACCGGTCGGAGCAGCTCGCCAACCTCGGCGGTGACCCCCGGTTCGCTCGCATCGCCGCACTGGGCCGGGCTGATCTCCGAGACGCTCGGGACCGACTGGACGGGAACAGCGTGGTCATCAAGGTCCCCGGTGCCGCCGACGGGCTGGCCGATCTCCCCTGGCACCGCGACTGCGGCATGGGAGGACACCCCGTCAAATGCCCCATGCTCAACGTGGGAATCCAGCTCGACGCCGCCACCGAGCCCACCGGCCAACTTGTCATGATCCCCGGATCACACCGAGGAACCTCACGCCTGCCCAGTCCGAAGGAAGCGGCCCGGCTCCCGCTAGTCCCCCTGTCGACAGAACCGGGTGACATCACCGTTCACTTCGGGCACACGCTCCATGCCGCTCCGCCACCCACCCGTGATAGAGGGCCTGGCCGCCGAGCCCTGTACGTGACCTTCGTGCCCCCCATCACGTTCGACATGGTCGGGCCAGGCCAGGGCTACAACGATGTTCTGTTCTCCCGTGATGGGGGTCATGTCCGCCACGTCGACCAGCTTCACTGAGGGCCGCAGGCGACGGGTAGCCCTCCTGGTCCGGCGCCCCCTCCGGACCGGCGTGAGCGGAGCTGACTCGCCTTCGGATACCATTGCCGCTCACGCGGGCGTAGTTCAGAGGCAGAACACGAGCTTCCCAAGCTCGGAACGCGGGTTCGATTCCCGTCGCCCGCTCTCTGCAAAGGGGCAGGTCAGACGATGTCGAGGTCCTTCGGCGCTTTCGGTCGCGTACGCCATCCGCGACTATCCCGGGTCAGACTGAAATGGATGCCACTGCGGCTGGTTGTACTGGCTCCGACAGGGCCGCGGCGATAGCAGTGGTGCGGTCCTCGGTGACGTGCTGACAACGCAACGCGACCGCAGGACCCGAATGGCCAACGCGCACCATCGCATCGGCCGTCCCAAGCCCCCGAGGTCCCTGCCCCCCGGTCACACCGGCACCACGGGCACATCTCCTCTCAGGATCGCTCAGGTGCCCCGCAAAGCCCGAGGCGGAGGTCGGGGGGAGCCGGAATGAGCAGGGAGCCACCTACTCACACCTGTGGGACACCCCCAGTCGACTCCGCTCCGGTCGAGTGCTCAGCGCAAGTGACCCTCGGAGGAATCCGATCAGGCTGCGGCGTACAGCGCGGACGTTCAGGGCTGATGAGCTTGGCCGGGTCACGCCTACGACTTGGACAGTACTCAGGTGAGACAGCGCCCCTTCGCCCAGGCCGTCATTCGCGCTTGACGCACTGAGCCTCGGGGTATCAACCGCCGCTGCGCTCTTTTCCCAGAGCGGCGGATGGCGGGAGGAAGGAACATGATGCGCACACGACGAGGGCTTCGGCTCACCTCCCTGTTCCTGGCTTCGGTCCTGTCGTTGGCCGCCATCCTCACGATGAGCGTGACGGCCAATGCACAGGTCGTCAAGGCGCGGACGATAGCTAACCCAAAGTGCGGCAAGGGTCCCAACCTTGTGAAAGATGGCAGCTTTGAAAGTGCACCATCGGGGGGGTTGTTTACTCCCGGAAACAACCCCACAGCGCTACCGTATTGGACGATCGGCGCGAACAGCATCAACATCACCGGATCAAGCGATTGGGTCGCTGAGAATGGTGCCCTCTCCATCGATTTGTCCGGCAACGCCCCGGGATCGATAAGTCAGCGCATTAGCGACACCTCGGGAGCCCGCTATGACCTGTGCTTCTACCTCGGTGGCAACCTCGACCACAGTCCCACCGTGAAGAAGATGAGCGTCCGGTGGGGACCGTCGGGGACAACGACGATAGCCAGCTACACATTCAATACGAGCGGCTCGACCCGCACCCACATGGGTTGGATTCTGGAGATTCACGGCCTGACGGGAGACGGTTCCGACAAGCTGGTCCTCAAGAATGCCACCGCCAGTCCCTACAACACGGCCTTCGGCGCCGCGGTCGACAACGTGTCCATCGAGCGGTCGACCTGAATGCCCCGGCCACGACCGGTGGCGGCCGTCGGTCACCCCGGCCGTGAGGGGAAGCCGATGAAGCAGGTAACTATTCAGGTCCCCGGTAGGCGCGTCCACGCTTGCACATGCGAGACGCCGCCCGCTTAGCCACCCACGAAGGAGGCATTCGGAGTGACGGTCTCGTCGGTGCGAATGTGACGACCTGTCTCCAAACCGGATCATCCGGGCGATATCAACCGTGGGCAGGCTCCTTCGGGATATCCGCCTTTCGGCCTGCTGACACTCGATCCAGTGACGAAAGAATTGAGCGTGGGTCGAGCCGCGACGGAGGGGGCTGGACAGAGGGCGCTATTCGAACAACGCCATAGGCGATGACCAGGGCCGCCAAGAGCACCCAGCAGACGATCGCCAGAATCGGTTCGGAGGCCTCGTAGTAGCGAATACTGGGGAGGTCCGCGAAACACGCCACGGCCGACAACGCCAGGAGCAGTCGAAGTGTCCATGCCTCTGCAACGACGGCGAGAAACACGAAGCCCCAAGTTTCGTACCACGGCCAAACAACTGGCCCAAGGACCACGAATGCCAGGAGACTCCAGCCGAGGGCCTGTAGTGGCCCCAGTCCTGATCGAAGCACCAAACCGACTGAAATGACCGCAGCGAGGACAACTCCCACCACCCGAGCGGCTTGAACATATGCCATTGAGTGTCCTCCAAGACCTAAGCCTCTGGAAGCGTGGCTGAGGGCCAGTCCGACGGCCGTCACCGGGTCCACCCAGGAGACCACCACACCGGGATTGTTCAGGCTGTCGAGCCACTGCCAACCAAGTCCCGAGGCCACTCCGATCACACCCATTAGAGCCACGCCAATGAGGACGGCACCGACAAGCCGCGCAGCACGCTGTCGCCAAGATGCAGGGCCCTCGCCCCACCACCAACCGATGAACAGTGCTCCGATCAGCGCCGGTACCTTCACCTCAGCGGCCAATGCGCACAGGGCCAGTCCAAAAACGATGTGATTGCGCCGAGCCACTGCACAGCCGGCAACCAACAGACCGAGCATCAACGCGTCATTGTGGGCACCACCTAGAAGTACCAGCAAGACAAGCGGATTGAGGACTGCCAGGGCAACGGCCGCCGCCGGGTCACGCCCGACGGATCGGGCTAGAGCCGGAATACCCCAGGCGAGCAGCCCAACCCCAATCAGAGCAACCAGTCGGAACCCGACAATGGTGGCGACCACGTCATGGCGAGCGAGTAGCACTATGCCTCCGGCGAGTCGCTCCCATGCCGGACCATAGGGAGCGTGGGCGTTTTGCCAGATCGGGTCAACCAGCCTGAGAAAGGGGTTCGGGCCAAGTGCAGTCGGACCTTGGACGTAGGGATTGAGGCCCCGAGTGACCATTTCGCCCTGGGCTGCATAGCTGTATACGTCCCTGCTGAATAGTGGGGGCATCACCAGTACGGGGAGGGCCCATGCCACGATGATGGCGATCACCGCCCTAAGCGGAGTGGGTGGGTTCCTGCGCAGCGTGCGAACGACCTCAAACCACGAAGCAATCATGAGGGCGACGCCCAGATACAAGATGATGATGCCCAAATAGGTACTGTTTTGCCCAGCGCCCGATGCGCCGGTTTCAATTCCAAAGAACCATGCATCAGGCAGCTTCGAGGTGAATGGCGATCCGCTCTGTGCCACGCCGACGAGAACGCAGAGAGATCCGACGAAGCCCGTAGTCCCGGTAACCGACAGGGGAATCTGGCGGAGGGTGCGATGTGCATCGACTGCTGCAGGTACTTCGGGATCACTCACGGGCGTACACGCCCAGCACAGGAGGATGGGGCACGGCACTTTGATTTGCACCCGAAGCCTCTGTCGACACCGTCCAAACGTACCGGATCAATCCCATAGGCTAGGGCAATCAAATGACAGACCCCATGGGTGACCCCACCAGATCAGCTGACACTATCGACTGTGGCCGATCGGCACTTCCGGAACAGATTATTTCGACTTACATGAAACGGTATTAATCCAATGGTTCAAGATCCCCAAGCTCAGTTCGTATCTATTTCAAGGATCAGAAGCTGCTACTGGATGTAGCAACAAGGCGCAGGCGAATTTCAGCACTCAGGGGTCAACTGACGACTGATCACGGCGCCGGACTGAGCACTCCTACCGGGAAGGGAGAGCCTTGGTTACCCGGAGGACCAGTGGTGTAGAAGGTTCCATTGCCGAGCTGGCCACTCGAGCCCTCCCCCCAGCAGTCCACCTCTCCGGAGGCGAGAAGGGCAGACATGTCGCTGCCGGAGGCATTGCTCGCCAGGCTCGCCACCCCACTGAGGTTGCCGGTGCCGCCCACCCCTTCGACTGCCTTTGGCAGAGGGGTTGAGTCAAACGTCCCGTTCCCGAGAACGCCGTCGACACCTCCACCCCAGCAGTCCACCGATCCGGAGACAAGAAGGGCGCAGGAGCCGTACTGGACGTCAGTGATCCTGGCCACACCGTCGAGGGTGCCGCTTCCGCCCACTGCTTTGACCGAAACCGGCACTGGGTGATCACCGCCGTGTGTCCCGTTACCGAGCTCCCCGAGGGAGTCCTGCCCCCAGCAGTCGACCTTGCCGGAGGTGAGGACGGCGCAGGAACCTCCGACGTAGCCGGTGAGACTGGCCGCGCCGCCGAGCGTGCCGGCTCCACCCAGCCCTTTGACTGCCACCGGAACAGCGGAGTTCTGGGTCCAACCCCAGCAGTCCACTTTGCCGGAGGTCAGGAGAGCACAGAAGCCTCCGTAGGCGGAGCTGGAGCCTTCGTTGGTGACTCTGGCCACGCCAGTGAGCGTGCCGGATCCACCCACCCCTTTGACCGCCACTGGGATGGCGGAGGCCCTGTGGCCAGTGGTGTAGAACCGCCCATTACCGAGCTGGCCACTGTCGCCCCGCCCCCAGCAGGCCACCTCGCCGGAGGTAAGGCGGGCGCAGAAGTTCTCGCTGGCGCTGGTGAGGCTAGCCACGCCAGAAAGGGTGCGAGGTCCGCCCACCCCTCTGACAGCCACCGGCACAGCGGACATTCCGATCGTCCCGTTGCCGAGCTCGCCCTCACCGCCACCGCCCCAGCAGTCCACCTTGCCCGAGGTGAGGCGAGCACAGAAGACCTCATCTGAGCCGGTAAGACCGGCCACGCCGGTGAGGACGCCGGATCCTCCGACCCCTTTGACCGCCACCGGGAAGGCCGAGCCTTCATGGATCCCGGCATAGAACGTCCCGTTGCCGAGCTCGCCGTCGGCACCCCACCCCCAGCAGTCCACCTCGCCGGAGACAAGAAGGGCGCAGAAGCTGCTGTAATAGTCGAGGCTGGCGATACTGGCCACGCCACTCAGCGTGCCGGTTCCGCCCACGCCTTTGACCGCCACGGGGAGGGCGGATCCGTACGGGCTTGCTTCGTAGAACTTCCCGTTGCCGAGCGTGCCGGAGTGGCCCCACCCCCAGCAGTCGACGTGGCCGGATGTGAGGAGGGCGCAGGAGGTGCCGTAGCCGCTGGTCACCGAGCGAACGCCTGCCAACGGCTGTGGCGTTGATGCCCCGGCCGGAAGAGCCAGAGAGGCAATAAGAAGAAATATCGCCGCAAATGATATTCCGGTTCTACCAGAAGCACACTTCATGACGGCCACCGCCTATCCGATGCGATCTGCTGCCCCTTGACGGTAAACCTTTTTGCGCAACGCTGCTTGCCCGTGGTGCGAGGCCGCTCCGGTAAAGGCCGAGTACCGCACGAGTTCCCCTGATCGGGTTACGCCGCCGGTGACACTGGCGTCCACTGCGCCTCGGGGTCCCCCCATTCAGGAGCTGGAACGTACTCTCAGCCGAACCCCTGCTGCCGAGCAGTAGCGCCACCCTCAGCCTCACTCCTGATGCACGACCCCACGTGCGCTGACGGACTGTCTCCGACCATGTTCTTCTCGAAGGTGGAGAATGGCCTCTCATTCACCCAGCAGGCCCCAGTCCCCGGCTGGCGGCAGACGACCAGCTACCCGAAATGGTTCGGGGTCTGTGCTCAACGACCAGGTCGAGTCCGGTCGCCTGTCAAAGCAGCTCCGCTGAGAAACGCACAAGCAACTATCCCCATACGCCTCGCAAACTCGGCTCAGCCGCGGAGGCCGTACGATTTCTGTGCCGGCGGTGCCACGTGACACCTGCTCAGGGTGCCCCACCACGCCGGCTGAGAGTCGCGTCATCTGCGTTCAGAAGCATGTAACGACTTTGCCGTAGAATCGTTGACCGTTAGGACAAAGGTGTTCCCAGCGGTGAAAGGCGTACTTCGAACAGAATGGAGAGAACAGTGTCTCGAAATATACTCCGTGCAAGCCTGCTCAGCGGACTCGTCGGGCTGGCATTGACAGCCTCTGTGGTTGCAACAGCAGGGACGGCGCTCGCAGTTTCGCCGGCCTCCTCGACTCTCAAAGCCAACCCTCACAGTGTGATGGTCAACACAGACACCACGATTACCGGAAAGAGCTTCAAGCCCGGCTCTTCTGTGCGGCTGACCGAGTGCTCGGCCACGACCTGGGTAGTGCCAAACGCTCCATGCAACATGGACAACACGGTCACCGTCACTGCCAACAAAAGGGGCGCGTTCAAGACCGCGTTCAAGGTTGAACTGTGCCCGGGCGGCAAACGCGGTTCGGAGCCCACCTCCGAGATTTGCTACGTCGGCGTATCCAGGCCCTCAGGCATCGACACCGCAAGGTTGTACCCCTACGCCAAGATTATTGTGACCTACCCATGACGTGGCGTCATGGGTAGGAGGCGACGCGGACGCGCCGGCCTTTGCGGTCGCCGGAGGACGACGGGCGGGATGCCAAGGGGTGCGGGCTCGGTCGTCTACTGAGCATCTTGGTTTCTTTGCCCTGTCCCCGATCACGGGGTCAGCGGCCGCTATCTCAGAGTGTCTGGCCCTTCAAACAACGTTCGAGGAGGCTGAATGGGGTCATCCGTCTCCACAGTGAAGTCGAACGCCCAACCGGGCAGCCCCTTTTGGCTATCGGCACAGTCGGTTGATTCCACCGGGATGCCCAACTCTCCGGCCAGTCTCATTGCGTAATCGCATTCGCACAGCATGATCGCAGGCCGCCATCGGATGGCGGTGATGATTCCGGTGATCGGGTAGGTCTCGATGCCAACTCCTTCGCCGTGGCGCAGTTCGGAGATCGTCCCCTTGTAGTTCTGGACCCAAATCGTTGCCGTATCGCCGACTGCTCTCCGCTCACCACGACACATGTGTTCGGAGCTATCGAGGATCATGCTGAAGGCGGCGATCTTCCCTACCGAAGGCGCTGACTCCGGCTCTACGTCCTCGACGGAGACTCACATCGAAGGGCACAAAGCGACCTTTGATCACGGTGACAGTCGGAACCCGTCGAGGCATCCCTCAACACCAAGGGGGCAGTGCCATTTCTCCTCAGGAGCCTCAACCATCTCCGTTGGAAGCCTTGAAACGCTACCTTGTTGGATCTGCCCGGCGGGCCTGGAGGTCTCCACAGACGAAGGTGAATGCCAACGCGGCAGCGACCCAAGCATCCCGTTTCCCGATTGACCGGAAGCTGGCAATGCTGACGACAGTGTCGAGTGAATCGCTCACCAGTGCGGCGGAGTTCCATCGAGCTACATCACCGGCCTCGGCGGACCTTGCTGCGACAACGGTACCTAACCCCAAGACGAGGTCTCTGATCCCTATTGTCCTCATGAGCAACACAGAAGCACCGGTTGGTGCTTCGCTGCCCGACAAACGCATCGGCGCTTCCGGAGCCACGACCAATGCTACGCCGACCAAGGCTCGAAGCCACCCCATCGCTTCGTTGTTGGCGATCCGCACAGCTGCAGCGTATCTAAAGCAGCCTGCCAGGATCCACAGAGTCGTCTTTGCCAGGGGGACCCGAACGCCCGCTGAAGGTCGGGTATCAGTCGGTGGGCGGGCGCCTATTCAGGCGGTCGGGGAACTTCTCCTGGTCCGGCCAAGTTCTCTCCACGTGGTCCCGCACTGCTCAATCCGTGAGTCCGATCGTGCCACCGCGACGACTCTACGTCCGGGACAAGAATCATTCAACGGGGTGACCCCGAACACCGAGAGGGAGGCGGTTACCAGACCGTGGCACAACGGCACTATCGGGCTAGTGGGTCGACCGGTTCCAGTGGGACTGATCACATGGTGGCCACTTGCTGCTTCCGGCAAGCCTGAACGTAGTCAGTTTTCATGATTCGTAACTGTTCAGGTCCTGCTAAGCGGTACACGCACCCGACGAACTCTAGAGCTCCGCTCAGCCTCAAGGTGTATGCGAACTCGGGCTGGAGTGGGAGACGGTTCATTCGGCTGCTGAACCGCTGCACTCGTCGCTAAGCACTGTCCTCAAGGCGGCGTTTGCCATGCTGGACCCATGGGGGCAGAAGGTCCAGGTAGAACGTTTTCCGTCCCGCCTCGCCAAGTACAGGGTGTGGAGGTTGATCGGAACGGGAGGGCTGTGACGACGGACGCCGAGTTGATCGGATGGTCAGTAGCCGGTGACGACAGTGCGTTCATCGAGGTCGTGCGCCGGCACGCGCCAGCGGTATCGGCTTACCTGGCGCGCCGAGCTGGCCGCGGACCGGCTGAAGACCTCCTTGGTGAGGTTTGGGTCGGGGCGTTCGGTTCTCGAGCGTCCTATGACCGATCGTATCCGGACGCTCGGCCGTGGCTGTTCGGCATTGCTCATCACACGCTATGGCGTTACTGGCGAACTCGGCCCAACGAAGACCTGGTGCCGGATATGACGACGATGCCGGTGCTCTCCGATCCTTGGCCGGTGGTGGACGATCGGATCGACGGGGCAACAGTCATGCGGCGAGCCCTGGTGAGTCTCCCACCCGACGAACGGGAGATTCTGTTGCTGGTGGTGTGGGAGCAACTCAGCGTCACCGACGCAGGGCGGACGCTAGGGCTGCCACCGGGAACCGCTCGTCGCTTCCTGCATCAGGCCCGCCTGACCTTGCGGGACGCACCGGGCATCGTGGCTCTCATGACCAAATTCAATACCGTGAAAAGGGAGGCATAGTGATGATCGACGAAATGGAACTGGTCGAACGGTTTGGTGAGGTCGATCCGCTGCCGATCGAGGCCCTCGATCGGGCCGAGGCGGTCCTGCGAGCGGCGATGACGGAGACTCTCCCTCCCGTACTATCGCCGGTCACCGGTCGAGGCCACCGGCGGCGACCGAATCGACGGAGCCTGGCCAGTATTGCCGCAGTTGCAGCTGCGGTCGCCTGTGCGGCAGGGGGGCTCGTGATCGCGGGGTCCGGTTCGACCGGCTCTCCGACGACCCAAGCACGTGGATCTGGTGGCCCCGGTCATGCTGTTCCGGCCGTGCTCACGGCATTCAGGGTCCGGCTGATCGCCTCACACACCACAGCCCTGGCCGACTCGGGCAGTGCTGTTGAGACGCTGATGAATACGAGTAATGGCTCACCACAGGCGGTGGTGCCGACGACTATCGACGTGACCTTCTCAGGTCAGAACGTGAACTACGCAATCGGCGGCAACGGGAGCGACGCCAAGGGAGTTCAGGACAGGGTGGTCGATGGGCAGGTCTACACGTACATCGAGGGTCCTGACCTTCAGATGCACTGGTACCACCAGACCCAGCAGGGAGCGGAAGCGGGAATGTCGTTCGTCGATCCGCGCACACTGCTGCGGGCGGTTAGCCCGTCAGCGGGACTGGAGAACCTGGGTCAGGAGTCGGTCGGTGGGGTGGAGCTGACACACTTGCGGGCGACCACGCCGGGCGCCATCGGGCAGATGGGAATACCGGACGTCACCGGCACTGTGAAGTCGTTCGACGTGTGGGTCGACGGTAACAACGTGGTCCATCAGATGAGGATCTCGTCCACCAGTGGGAACATCCTGTGTAGCCGCTCCACACCCGGTGTCTCTCCCCACACCCATGAGGACGATGGCCGCGTGACCATCTTGCCGGGCGGCAAGCTCGTCCCTACTGGTGTCACATGCACCTACGCGACGGCGACTACGACCGAGGTCAGCTTCTCCGACCTGGGAGCCCCGGAGTCGGTCGCTGTCCCTTCCGGTGCGATCGACCAGCAAGCCGAGGGCTGACCGTGCGTTGGCGGCCATGGATGTGAGCTGAACAGCGGCGAGCCGGTCACGTGAGCGCCGGCTCGCAGCTGTTCTTGCCCACAAATGACGCTTTGGTCCTGGTGTAACCAATCAGGCCCCGGCGGGCAGTCAGGCATGACCCTCGAAGAGATGGCGTAGTCCGGCGAACACGTTGTGGTCCTGCTTGCACAAGGTCGATACGTAGCTGCGGATGGCACAGAGATTCCTGGCACCCTCAGGGTGCGCCACGATCCGGAAATCTTCTGCTGGAGCATCACCATGCGAATGTCCCGTTCGGCCTGGTTGTTGTCGAACGGTCTGAATAGTTACCAGGATTTGAGTTAGACGGTCGCTGCCGTTGGCTGGATCACCGACTCCTCGTCCCGTGACTGCCGCCGCTGGGGGATCTCGACTATTCGAGTTCCTTCCAATGAGGCCGCTTGAACAGACGAGCGAACCTGGCACTCAGGGACGAGCCCTCTTCGTATGTGGCATCAAGATGCAGCACTGGAGGACCATCGGGTGCTCGCAGACCTGCCGCCTGCTCATCGGACAAGTCACATCGAATGTAGGCAGTGGTGATCCCCGAGATCTGGTCCCGGTCCACAAATCGGTGACCAGCCTTGGTGCCAACGACGATTCCGTCGAATTCGTCTAACTCGGGTATCTGCAGGACATGAACGACTCTGCCGAACTCGGAGCCAGAGGAGCTGAGAACGGGGGTGTCATTTGCGATAGCAAGATATGAAATCGGTTCTCCGTCATCCACGACGACACTGTACCCGGTTGGCCTGGCAAGAGAAGTGGAAGGGGTAGACCTCCCCCAACGCTGACCGGGTCAGCATGAACCGGTTCCCAGTGTTCGCCGAACGGGGGATGCTGCCCATCGGTTACGCCGCATTTGCCTTTGCGCTCGGAGTGGCGGCGGGGGTACTCAGCCGCCGCACGCTGCCCGCGTGGACAGCTTCCAAGACCGGTACGTGGTGATGATTGAGACGAAGACATTGGACCCCGCCGAAACCACACAACTGTCCGACCGCCTTCACCAGTCCCCGGCAGTCGGAGGCGTTGGTATGGCTGATTGCACGCTCCCCGACTGGCCCCAGAACAGGGACTGGCGGGTATCCCGACCACCGGGCGGGTGTCAATCGCATCGGGGATGCGACGGGGCCTCAGACCGCAGCGAGGTCCTCTTCAGACAATGACTGGTCGGCCAGGGGCGACCGAACCTCTGACGATGCGCCCCAGAAGGCAATAGCCGCCAACAGGAACCCGAAGAACTCCAACCCGTAGGAGGCCGCGGCCACCGGCGTGGTCCGACCGTTGTATGGAAGCGAGATCGCCAAGTGCGTCCAAAAATAGCTGACCGCCGAGACACCTACCGCCAGGAGCAAATTCCCGACGGCGAAGAGCCTCAGCACGTTGGCCATGCCTGCTAGCGATAGTGGAGAGCTTTCCATCCACTTGAACCAAGCCCACGATGCGCAGGCAATCACGGCGTAGCCCAGGATGCTCCCGATACCGAGCACGAGGTCGGAGTGATGTTGGTCGCTCCCCGAGCGGACGCCCCATTGGAAGACCGACGTCACGCCGATCCATCCGGCCGCCACCAAGACGAATCCGCCGAGCACCACCAATCGTTCCCACCGCATCGAGTACATCGCTAAAGCCTATGCGGATTACCGTCGGCTAGCTCTGTCTCCGCCATCACCGGATCAGCCAGCCCTGCCGCTCTCTTTTCGGACGACAACTTCAACGCTGGGACGCTGAAGGCTCCTCCGGAAACCACGCTCCGCGTACTGACCCCCGACGTCGTCCTGGTGTCGGCACATCTGCAGGTCGAGGGGCAGAGGCTGGTGGCCGGTGGGGAGATCGAGGTGAGGGACAACCGCTCCCTTCGGGTCCTCGAGCGCCAAGACGACGGCACGTGGCTGATCGCGTCCGAGATGTACAACGACGCCAATCGGGAACAGACCTACGGGGGACATTCCTGATGACACGGCCTCGCAACACGCATTCACCTCACCGCGGCGGCGGGGTTACCGACCACAACCGAAGGGCTTCCGATCGATGGTCCGGGGTAGACACCGAGCGATTCGAACCTTTTTGCCGCCCTGAGCGTCTACTGGATTGTGCGACTCTTTCGACCCTTTTCGCCCGCGAAACCGGGTACCCCGCGGCGCCGCCGTCAGGCGCCGATCGTTGCCGCCGCAACCATAGCTATCGGACTGACAGCCTGTGCCGGGCCCGCCTCCTCACCGGTGACCACTCCTGCAGTGGTGATCGGCCATTCCTCGCCACCCATCCCGGGGTCGGCGGCCCCTGGGCCGGCCTCAACCCCCAACCTGTCCGATTTGAACTGTGCGGTTCCCCCGCTTCCTCACGGCGTTCCCGGTGCCTCCCGTTCGACCACCATGCTCTCGGGTCCCGCGGTCACCGACCTGACCGGAGGTGCGGCACGCCATGGATTCACGCTGGACGGTGGGGATCTCGTCGTCGAGCCGCCGAGGCCCGGCGATCGGCCGACGGTCACAGCGAACCAGGCTATCTGCGGCGCTATGGCGTCCACCGCTGGCCTGAGTGGTTCGATCGCCCAAGGGGTGGCCGTGGGCTACGGACGGGTGAGTGTGGCCCCAGAATTCTTCCCCGCCATCACCAGCCTTCCCTACCCGGGATATGTCGCCAGTCAGAATCCGACCGTGAAGTCGTTCCACAACCGGCTGGCCTGGTTGGTGGTTGTCCACACCTTTCCGATTGGTTTCAACTGCCCGATGGAGCGAAGCCCGCTCCACGCCCTGGCACCGCGGGCCAGCGACCACGACTACGAGGTCTTCTTGATCGACGCACGCACGGGAAGCGATGCCCTCGTATACCGGGAGGGTGGTCCGGGTGGTTGCACCCCGGGGGCTCGAGTCCCGCCCAACATCACCGTGGCCAACGAGTCGGTTTCGGTCCCCTGGACGCTCGTTTCACGCAATCCCGACGGCTACTCGGGCACGATTTCGGCCACCATTCTTCCATGCGAGCAGGCCCCGAACCTCGTCCTCGTCGACCGAGCCGGCCCCAACGTCGATGTGGAGGTCACCAGGCCCTTCGGCCCGCCGTGCGGGCGGCCCGAGACCGTCCTCATAAGCCTGCACGCCGCAATGGTGACTGCCGACCTTCCCGCGGTGATCGGTCATGACCCCGTCGGCCTGACCAACCTCTTGAGCCTTCCAACGTCAACACCGCCGGATAGCTCACCGATCACCCCGACCACCTCGCCCACCCTGGTCTCCGTGGACGCATCCGACAGTGGTCATACCTTCGAACTCACGGTCGGCCAGGTGATGACCGTCCAGCCTCTGCCGGGGGCCCAAGGACTGTCCATCACCAGTCCTGCAGTATCAACCGACCCGGCCGTGCTCGGCCCGCTGACGGCCAGCCCCCAACCGCTGGTGGCCGAGTTCCGGGCCTGGAAGGAAGGCACGGCCGAGATCACCGTGCCCCAGAGCGCCTGCATCCACCCGAACTCGGGTCAGTCGCCCTGCAATGGCGCTTTCCTGGTCTACGTCGTGGTGCGCTGACTCTTCGGAACCCAGACTCGGGCAGAGACCAGCCCGCCGTGGCATTCGGTGTCTTCACGGTCCCCGGTGGAACGTTGCACTCCGCGGTCATGAGGCGGGCAGTTCCTGGACCCTACGCATGGTCTCTGCCCTTGCATAGCGAGCGGTGTATCGATGATCCACAGCGTGGGCTTGCGACACCCCTGGCGGCCGAGGTCAGAGCATCGGGATCAGGATTACCGTCAGCAACGGAGCTGGGCCTCCAGGTTCTTCCTCAAAGCACGGTCAAGTGACCAGCCCACCTGCCGATACCCTAACCATGAGCACGGTGCCGGAACCCGGGTCGATCAATCCGGCCAGGGCTCACGCCCTCCGCATGCAGTTCCGTTGCCCGATGTGCCACAAGCAGTGCTTCATACCGTGCTCGCTGTCCCGTGCACAGTTCGTGGCGCTGGAACGGGGAACCTCCGACGAACCACCCCGGTCTGCCGGTAACGACCCGGAGTGAATCCTGTCGGTCACAGGTCGTGGAGCATCCAGACGTTCGGCTCCCAGTACGAACCGGTGCCGCCTCGAACCGAGAGAGGCGCCAGGCCCATGGGGAAGACATACGTTCCGTCTTCGGGGAACTCCATGCCCGTCCACGCCCGCCACTCCGACACCGGCGCCTCGATGCGGAGGGATCTGGCCTCGGGACGCAGGACGGTTGCGCCCAGCCGGGCGTGCACCCTCATCCACGGATCGAACGGCAGGTCGTCCTCACGCTTCCCCTGGGCATACCGATCGATGGGGGTCAGCGGATAGCGGTCCTTCCAGCTGGGGCGGACCGGGGCCACCAGCGATGCCAGATCAGCAGAGCGGGCGCACTCCCCCATGGCCTGGATGATCCAACGACTGAGTCCCCGTCCCTGATGGTCGTGGTCGACCTCGGCGGCCAGGGCCGACAAGGCCGTCGGCCGGGCCCGGTCCCCGAGGGCCCGCCGGCCCAGGGCGTCGAAACCGGCTGGGAGGTCGTTGAGCGAACCATCCCATCGGAAGGGGATGGTCCTGCCCCGGGCCACGACGAGCTCGAGCTCACGGTCGTAGAGGAGCACCTGATGGCGGGCGTGACGAGGGACCAGGGAGCTGAAGAGTTGGCCGGTTTCGTTCCCGTGGAGGTTGTACTCCGGCCAGACGTCCTGAAACAGGGGCCTGGCTACTTCCCAGAGATCAGGCCGTTCATCGGCCGTCACAGCCAGCAGCGAAGTTCCCGATGGGAGGAACCGACTTTCCACCGTCCCGTACCCGCCGCTTGAGGTCAGCGACGCCGGGGGCTCAGGAGCGTTGACGCACTCGAAGGACCTCGCTCCCCCGACCTGGGGTCGGATCGACGTCGGGTCCGACGGGCCCGGTCGGTCCGGACCGCCTCGGCCAGCTCGGACAGGCTGAGGACCTTGTCCACCCGATCACGCGGATCGGATTCGAGCAGATCCCAGGCGGTCGGAGCCGGCGGTCCGCTCCGGGCGTTCAACCCTTGTTGACGCCCCGGTCCCCGCTTTCGTGACCCGAACATGACTTCTATTATTACCCGACGCTCCCCAGCTGTTAACCCCATGGCCCCCATCCCACCGTCCGGTCCGACACACGGTCGGTGAGCGAGGGGCGCCGAACCTACCCTTCGATCCGGCAGAGGGCATCCATCCGGGCGATGGCCAAAATCCTGCGGATGAACGGGTTCGGGTCCCGGAGGATCACCCGGCTCGATGCCGGTAGTCGCCGTTGGGCCGAGGTGATGACCATCAGTCCCGCACTGTCGAGGAAGGTGGTGTCGGTCAAGTCGAAGATCAGATCTCCGGGTGGTTCGACGACCGCCGCAGCCACGCAGTCGGCCAACTGGGGCGCCGTGGTCATATCCACCTCGCCCCGGACTACGACCCGGCAGTCGCTACCACCGCCGTCGACAGGTAATGCGAATACAGCGAACTCGCTGTTCATGATGAACGTGATGCCGAGAACTCCTAGATCCGGCCGTGCCAACCCCGCTGTAGGAGCCAAGGCAAAAGGTCAAGGAGGGCGCCTTGCTTTCCGGTTGATGTACCAACCTCGCACCATTGTAGATGACCCGGTGACTTCTCCGCCGCCAAAGGACCCGACCAGGCACAACGGGCCCGCTCGGCCGGGGCAGACTCACCCTTGGGCCGGATGCTCAGCGCTGCGGTGGAACCCGTATCACAGGCCGGGGAACGGCTCACTCAACGAGCCGAGCACGAAGTCGAACCCGGCCGCGGTCAGTTCGTCCTTGGAGTAGTGACCGGTGGCCACGCCCACCGAGACGGCCCCGGCCGCCTTGGCCGCGTCATGGTCACGGGGGGTATCGCCCACCACGAACACCTGCTCCGGGCTCAGCTCGGCGTGCAGGCGGGCGGCCTTCTCGATGCCC